>Ga0334887_1000598_pt1 | contig 56135 bp, 46 predicted proteins | sample GraSluR1_MG_10_FD_207217 | JGI IMG/M metagenome (GOLD analysis project Ga0334887, IMG submission 207217) | Sludge microbial communities from methane-producing bioreactor in Wageningen University, Netherlands - Granular Sludge_18_07-R1 | ecosystem: Engineered > Bioreactor > Anaerobic >...
ACCCCGGCCGCCGGCTCCATCGAGATGTGGCCGCGGGTCCGCCGGGGCGAACAGCGCTACATCTTTCCCTTCCAGGAGCAGTGCGACGTCATGTTCAACTCCGCCCTGGTGTACGAGGCTGCGGTGCTGAAGACCTTTGCCTGGCGCTACCTGCTCGAGGTGCCCCGCGAGAACCCCGCCCGGATCGAGGCCTATCCCCTGCTGCGCTTCCTGGACCTGTTCGTACCGATCTTCCCCGACCACGTCCCTTCCAACTCGGTGCTGCGCGAGTTCATCGGCGGGAGCGGGTTCAACTACTAGGAGCCTGTGCAGGTCTCCGGACCGGGCATCGCCGAGGGCCACCGGGTCCGGACGGGTGCGCCAACGGCACCGGTATACAGATCGACGCGAGGCCGGTCCGGCGTGCTCCAACCCGACAGCCGAAATCCCCCGGGACAGGAGGAGACTCGCCTGGGCCTCAGAACACCTGCGAATGCCCAGGAACCAGCCCGCGACCCGTCCGCCCATTGCAGTCATCGGAGGGGCCGGACATGTCGGCCTGCCCCTGGCCCTGACCTTCGCCAACGAAGGCCATCCCACCCTCATCTACGACATCGACGGCCCCAAGATCGAGAGGATCCTGGCGGGTCACATGCCCTTCCGGGAGGAAGGCGGCCAGGAAGCGCTGAGCCAGGCTCTGGCCAGCGGGCTGCTGCGAGCCTCGGTTTCGCCGGAAGGCCTGCGGGACTGCGAGTTCCTGGTCCTGGTGGTGGGCACTCCGGTGGACGAGCATCTCAACCCCACCTTCAACGCCATCCACCGCGCCCTGGAAGGATGCCTGCCCTACCTGGTGGATGGGCAGATCCTGATCCTGCGCAGCACCGTCTTCCCCGGAATCTCGGCCCATATCCGCAGATTCCTGGCCGAGCGGGGCCTGCAGATCGAGGTCGCCTTCTGCCCCGAGCGCGTCGCCCAGGGCTTCAGTCTTCGCGAGTTCCGGGAACTGCCCCAGATCATCAGCGCCTTCGACGAGCAGATCCTCTCACGGGTTCGCCGGCTCTTCGAGGGGTTCTCGGCGGAGATCCTGGAGCTGCCTCCCATGGAGGCCGAACTGGCCAAGCTCATGACCAATGCCTGGCGCTACCTCCAGTTCGCCGCGGTGAACCAGTTCTACATGATCGCCGCCCAGAGTGGCCTGGACTTCCAGCGCATCCTGCACGCCTGTCGTCACCGTTATCCCCGCATGGCGGGGATGCCGGGCCCGGGTCTGGCCGCCGGCCCGTGTCTGGTGAAGGACACGATGCAACTGGCGGCCTTCAGCCAGAACTCGTTCGCCCTGGGCCACGGCGCCATGCTGATCAACGAGGGCCTGCCGGCCTTCCTGATCGAACAGGCGGCACGCCAGACCGATCTGGGCGACAAGACGGTCGGCATCCTGGGAATGGCCTTCAAGGCGGGCTCGGATGACCCTCGCGACTCGCTGAGCTACAAGATGCGCAAGCTGCTGACGCTGCGGGCGGCCCGCGTCCTGTGCACCGACCCGTACATCCAGGACGGCAGGACCGTCTCGATCCAGCAGGTGCTGGAAGAATGCCAGGTCCTCTTCGTCGGGACCCCCCACCCGGAGTATCGGAGCCTCCGCCCCCGACCCGGGACGGTGGTGGTCGATGTCTGGAACTGCCTGGGAGAAACTCAAGAGATCGGGCCGTCCGCGACGGCTGACGAAAAGGACGGACCGGAATGAAGATCTTCGTCACGGGCTCCGCCGGGTTCATCGCCGGCTACCTGGTCCAGGAGCTGCTGGACCAGGGACACGAGGTGGTCGGGCTGGACAACTTCTCGAAATACGGCCGGATCGAGAAGTCCTACCAGGACCACGAGCGCTACACCTTCGTGGAAGGCGACGCCCGGGACACCGACCTGATGCGTCGCCTGCTGGCGGACTGCGACCACTTCGTCGCCGGAGCCGCCCGAATCGGGGGCATCTCCTACTTCCACGCCTACGCCTACGACCTGCTGGCCGAAAACGAGCGGATCATGGCCGCCAGCTTCGACGCGGCGCTGGAGGCCTTCAAGCAGCACCGGTTGCAGAAGATCACCGTCCTGAGCTCCAGCATGGTCTTCGAGAACGCCACCGTCTGGCCCACCCCGGAATCCCACCTGGCAGAGTGCCCTCCCCCCACCAGCACCTACGGATTCCAGAAGCTGGCCTGCGAGTACTTCGCCCGCGGGGCCTGGGAGCAGTACCGACTGCCCTTCACCATCCTGCGCCCCTTCAACTGCGTGGGGATCGGCGAGCGCCGCGCCCTGGCCGACCAGGAGGTGCTCAGCGGCAACATCCAACTGGCCATGAGCCACGTCGTGCCCGACCTGGTCCAGAAGGTCCTCAAAGGGCAGGACCCCCTGCACATCCTGGGCGACGGTTCCCAGGTGCGCTGCTACACCTATGGGGGCGACCTGGCGCGCGGCATCGCTCAAGCCGTCTTCCATCCCGAGGCCACCAATCAGGACTTCAACCTCTCGACGCCCCAGGCCACCTCGGTGGTGGAGCTGGCCGAGGTCATCTGGCGCAAGATCCACGGCTCCGAACGCCCCTTCCGACACGTCTCCGATGCGCCGTACCCCTACGATGTCCAGAAGAGGATCCCCGACACCTCCAAAGCTTTGAAGGTCCTGGGCTTTGAGGCCCGGACTCCCCTGGAGGAGATTCTCGACGAGGTCATCCCCTGGATTCGGACCGAGCTGAAGGCGGGCAGGATCTGATGGGTCTGGAGTCGCTGACCTCGGTCGTGATTCCGGTCTACAACGAAGGGCCGAACATCCAGACCTGCGTCCGGCGGGTGCATGAGGCCCTGCGAGAGCATCCCCACGAAATCCTGGTCTGCTACGACTTCGAGGGAGACGACACCTTGCAGGCCCTGACCGAGATGGAGGATCGCCCCGCAACCGTCCGCACCGTGCGCAACGACCTGGGGCGAGGCGCCGCCTACGCCATGCGCGCGGGTTTCCAGGCCGCCCGAGGAGATGTCGTGGTGACCACCATGGCCGACCTCTCCGATCCTCCCGAGGTCATCCCGGCGATGGCGGCCCGGATCCGCCAGGGTGCCGCGGTGGTCAGCGGCAGCCGCTACATGCCCGGGGGACGTCAGGAGGGAGGGCCGCTGCTCAAGCGCACCATGTCGCGGCTGGCCGGCCTGACGCTGCGCTGGCTGACGGGGATCCAAACCCATGATTGCACCAACAACTTCCGAGGCTACTCCAGGCAGTTCCTCTCCGCAACCCGAATCGAGAGCCTGCATGGCTTCGAACTGGCCCTGGAGTTGACGGTCAAGGCCTGGGTCCAGGGGCGGGGCATCGACGAGGTCCCCACGACCTGGACCGACCGGACCCAGGGTCAGAGCCGCTTCCGCCTTCTGAAGTGGCTTCCGCTCTACTTCCACTGGTATCTGGTGGCCGTGAAGCACGCCCTGCGCAAGCGCCTGGCCCGTTCACGGGAAAGCACCTGAATTCGCGGGCTATTCCTGAAGATCCCTCACGGCCGCGAGCAGGACGTGGGCCGTCACCTCCAGGGGGGACTCTTCTCCCCGTCTCGCCGGCCGACCGGCGATCCCCGTGATGTGAACCAACCCCGAGCTCGTCAGGATGCCCAGGTCCCTCCCCTCAGGAGGAGCCCCCCGGCGCCGGACCACGGCGATCCCCTCGATCTGCCCCATCCCGAAGCGGTGGGTCTCGCCCTCCGGCGTGGTGCAGGACAGCTCCCGAGGGGTCACCTGGAACCCGTGCGAGCGGCCCGGTTCCGAGGCGACGGGAACCGTGAAGCTCCAGGCCTGCTGGTTGAAGGCCAGGTCCTTGAGCAGGGCGCGACCAGGAACCTCGGTGGGTCTGCGGGCGACCCCAGGCTCCATCCAGAAGCGGTAGGAGCTGGCCGTCGGACGACCCGTCTCCGGGTCCGGCTCCATCCAGGGCACCCCCAGACCCTCGGCGAGGAGACGTCCATCGCGTCGAAGCTGAAGGACGTCCGTGCCGGTCCGCACGACCAGAGGAGAAGCCCGGCGCCGGCGCAGGACCAGGCGCCTCTCACGGTGCCCCACCTTGGGCAGCAACTCCAGGGTGCCCACCTCGGAGGCTTCCACCACCCGACGCGACAGTCCCCACAGGACCGTGCAGGTCAATCGCCTGGCCGTGGGGTCCAGGCGCCATCTCGCGGGCCGTGCCAAGAACCCGAGAGCCCCCAGCCCCACCAGGCAGGACACGACCAGGAAGCGGGACAGGAGACCGTCCATTGACGGGAAGTTCCCGAAAAGCAGGAAGGCCAGGACCGCCAGGAGACACGCACCGACCAGGAGCAGTTCCCGGGTGGGTCGGTTTCCCCGGACAGAGAAGCCCTCCATCGCCTGCACCTTCCTGGTCTGGATGGCCGAACCCTCAGGAGGCGTCCCAGTCCCGCTCCCAGGCCTCGGCTCCCACAGGAGTGCTCTCGACCTGGAAAGCCGCGTGGTCTTCCTCGGTGTAGTCCCAGGAGGACCCTCCCAGGGCCCAGGCACAGAACAGAGGGTCCTCCCGGAAGGCCTGTTGGTTTTGCCCCCCCGAGGCGACCACCTGGCGACGGGCACATCCCACGCACACGGTCCCACCGGCCGCAGGCCAGCCTCCCGGAGCGGGCTGTTCGGGAGGCGCCTCGGCCGAACTCGGACGCGAGTGTTCGGCGCAGATCGGTTTGCCGCAATGGTCGCAACGACCCACGGCCGGATTCTTGCAGGGGTGCGAGAACAGGAAGCCTGCCGTCTCGCGGCAGCGTTCCGAGATCGGTTGAACAGGAAGCGTCATCGGACCTCCAGGGCGAAGACCACCAGGCCTGCCTGAGCCAGGGGATCGGTCTCGGGGAGCATCCACCAGATCGCGACCGCCGGATCCGAGGCTCCTCGGAGGACGGCCGCTTCTCCCCCGGAGGGGTTGTGGAAGAGGACCTCCCCGGACCCGGCCTCGGCGCGGGTCAACTCCCGGCCCTGGGCATCCTCCAGGACCAGCCCTCCCCCACGCTCGACGATCCTCGCCAACGGGGCTTCCGCGCCGTCCTGGATCTCCCACCCACCCCGGTTGGGACGCGCCCGCAGCAGGCGGCGTCCGGTGGCATCCTCCAACTCCCAGCCCTTCAGCTTGCTCTTGACCTTGAAGAGTTCCCGATCCTGGGCGTCCCGGACCTTCACGCGGTCCGGCTGGACCTTGAACTCCGCCAGAGGGCGATCCTGGCCGTCGACAAGCTGCCACTTCTGACCCGGCTGACGGACCTTCAGGTTGGCCCGAACGACGTCCGCCGGCATCCGAAACTCCAAGCGGTGACTGGCGGGTGGAGCCTCCGGCTCCAAGGCCTGCGCGGCGGGCACGCCGGGATCCGAGGCCGCCGGAGGCTGGGGTTCGCGCGCAGGGCTCGAACAGCCCAACAACAAGAAGAGGAGGCAGGGAACAAGCCACTGGAAGCGGCGACGGTCGAGCATGTGAAACCCCCGCGAGTCCATGTTGAGGACCAGTTCTCCGGCCCTGGTCGCCCCCCCTCCGCAGGGCCGCCCTCCGAGACGTGGAATCTCGCGGTCATGGACGAGATGGGGCTCTTGGAGAAGGCTCGCCAGCTCGCCGCACGAGAGCGCCAGGTCCGGGCCCTGCACGTCGCGGCGGAGGCTCTTTGCCCCGGAGCCCTCCTGGCGTTGCTCATGGTCCTCCTTCTGGGCTGGACGGGTCAACCCGCCTGGCAGGGCCTGGCTCCCCTGGCCCTGCTCCCCGCCGGTGCAGCCCTGGCAGAATTCCTGCGTCCCCTGCGCCCCGTCCGCGCGGCCTACCTGGCCGACCGCAACCTGGGATTGCAGGAGCGCATGGGGACGGCCGTGGAGTGGCTGGTCTCCCAACGCCCCCGGAACCTCATGGCCCAGGTCCTGCTGTGCGACGCGGCCCACCGGGCCCGGCAGGTCCGACCCCGGGCTGCCTTCCCCCAGAGCTGGCCGACCAGGCTCCGCACCGGTCTGCTTCTGGCCAGCCTGACCGTCACCCTGGCCGCCCTTCCCGCCGACCGTCTTTCCTGGCGACGCCCGGACCCCGAGGTCGTGGCCGCCGCCCGAGGGCAGGCTCGAGAACTGCGGCGGGACCTGGAGGCGGCGCGACCTCTTCAGGTCCCCCGACGGGAAGAACTCCAGACCCGCCTGGAGGCTCTGGAGGGCGCCCTGGAGGATCCCCAGGTCGACGCCCGCGACGTCCTGGAACGCCTGACGGTCCTGTCCCAGGAGCTGCAGGCCGGCCTGGATGTCGCTTTCGACCAGGACGCCGCCGGAAGAGCGCGGGCCCGTCGTGACCAGCAGACCGAAGCGGCTCGTCGACTGCGCGAGGCGGCCCGGGCCCTGGCGCAGGAGCCCGACTCGGAAGACGCCCGAACCCTGCTTCGCCAACTGGCCAGCGACCCGGCCTTGTCCGAAGAGCTCCGCGGGGCTGCCACCGCAGGCCTGGAGGCCCTGGAGGAAGGAGACCTGGAGGGCGCCGAGCAGGCCCTGGCCCGTGCCGGGGACGGCGCCCCGGACGAGGGGGGGCGGGAGGAGGGTGGCCCGGAAGCTCCAGGCGATGGCCCCGAATCGCCAGGAGAGGGTCGGCAGGCCCTCGCCAACCCGGGGCAGGAGGTCCGGCCCGGCCGCGGGGACGGACAGGCCGACTTCGGCCGCCAGACCACCCTCCAGCGCCAGGAGGCCGGCCAGGCCGAAGACCGGGATTTCGTGCTTGAACGTCAATCTCACAGGACCTCGGACTGGTCGGAGGAATACCGCCGTCTGCACCCGCCTCGACGGGACCATCTTCCGACCGCCGACGCCCGGATTCCGGGCCGACCAGGACCAGGCCCGACCCTGCCAGGGGCCGGACAGGCCCTGGGCCGTCCTCGCGCGGGAGGCCCGCAACAAGCCCCCCCCGGGGGCTCCTTCCTGCGGGCGCGAGAATCGGCTGAAGCCGCGGTGGCGCGGGAAGACGTTCCCATGACCCGGCGGGATCTGGTGCGCAACTACTTCGAAGGGATCGACCCCCGTCCGTGAGCGAGACTGCCCTGACCGACCGCGTCCGAATCTTCGAAGAGACCTTCGCGCGTCTGCGCCGCGAGCTGACCCGGGTGGTGGTGGGTCAGCCCGACCTGGTGGAGCACGTCCTGCTGGCCCTGGTGGCCGGAGGGCACGTCCTGCTGGAGGGGCTGCCCGGGTTGGGCAAGACGCTCCTGGTCCGAACCCTGGCCCAGGCCCTGGACCTGTCCTTCTCCAGAATCCAGTTCACCCCGGACCTGATGCCTGCCGACATCAGCGGGACCACCCTGGTCGAGGAGACTCCCGAAGGGCGGAGGGCCTTTCGCTTCAGCCCAGGCCCGGTCTTCGCGAACCTGGTCCTGGCCGACGAGATCAATCGGGCCACGCCCAAGACCCAGTCGGCTCTGCTGGAGGCCATGCAGGAGGGGCGCGTGACGGTCGCCGGAGAGGCCCGCGAGCTCCCGGCGCCCTTCCTGGTGATGGCCACCCAGAACCCCATCGAGATGGAGGGGACCTACCCCCTGCCGGAAGCCCAGGTGGACCGGTTCCTGTTCAAGCTGCAAGTCGGCTTCCCCGAGCCGGAGGACCTGATCGGCATCCTGGACCAGACCACGGGCAACCGCCTGCCAACGGTCGAAGCCGTCTGCGATGCCCCGACCTTGCTGGAGATGGGGCGCCTGGCGCGGGAAGTGGTGGCAGGCTCCGCCGTCCTGGGCTACGCCGCCCGCCTGGTCCTGGCCACCCATCCGGACCGGCCTGAGGCCCCGGAGGCGATCCGCCGCTATGTGCGTCATGGATCCAGCCCGCGCGGAGGACAAGCCCTGGTTCGGGCAGCGCGGGTGCGCGCCATGGTCTCGGGCAGGTACAACGTGGCCTTCGAGGATCTGCAGGCGGTCGCCCGGCCATGCCTGCGCCACCGGTTGATCCGCAGTTTCGAAGGAGAGGCCGAGGGGCTGGAGCCCGAACAGCTCCTCGAAGAGGTGCTCCGGGCCGTCCCACTCGAGGTCCCCGCCTGATGAGGATCTGGACCCTGGTAGCCCTGTGGCTCTGGCTGGCCAGCCTCCCGGTGGCAGCCGCCGCGGAGATCGAGATGCAGGCGAGGCCTGCCCTGGGACGCAACGTCCGCTTTGGAGACCCCGTTCCCGTCTCGGTTCAGCTCTTCAACCGGGGGCCGGCTTGCACTCTCCGGATTCGGGCCCGCCCGATCCATCACTCCGGCCGGACCTCCGAGGATCTGTCCCACGCCGAGGCCACCACCGAACTGGCTCCGGGGGCTCGCAAGCGGATCCCCCTCCTGGTCCCCCCGCTGCGGGGGAGTTCAGAGATCGAAGTCCTCGCCTGGGAGGGGCGACGGCAGGTCGCCCGCAACACCCTGCCCCTGGACATCACCTATTCCAAGAGCCGGATCACGGTGGTCCTCACCCCTGAGCCAGGGGCCTTCGCGTGGCTGGCCGCCCAGACCTGGGATGACGGCCAGCAGGCCGAAACCCTGACGGTCAACGAGGTCCCCGCCGAGACCTTCCCCGAGGAGGCAGCCGGCCTGGCCGGGGTCCAATTCCTGGTCCTTCACGATCTGTCCCGGCTCCCCCTCAGCGCAGCAGCCCAGGGAGCCATGGCCGACTGGGTCCGCTCCGGAGGGCGGCTGCTGGTCTTTGCCACACCCGATCCGGCCGAATTCAGGGGGTCTCCCTTGGAGGCCCTGCTCCCGATACGCCCCACGGGGACGGACACCGCGGAGGGCTTGCCGGTGCTGACCGGCCCTCTGGATCAGGGGCTGGTCGTGCAGTCCCGAGGTGGACTGCCCCTGCTGACGGTCGCCCCCCGGGTCGCCGGAGTCGCCGGCCTCATCGGGACTCCCCTGCCCAGCACGGACATCCTGGGAAGTGTCGCCACGCGGGACCTCCTGCGCGCCTTCACCAGCGCATGCGACCTGCTCGAGAGGCGGTTTCCCGACCTTCCCGAGGACCTGGACCTGCTGACCGCCCCGCCAGAGCTCGAACCTCCCAACCTGGCCCTGGTCGGCTGGGCCATGTTGGCCTACGTCGTGGTGGTGGGGCCGGTGAACTGGCTTTTCCTGCGGCGGATCGACCGCATGCTGGCGGTCTTCCTGACGGTTCCCGCCCTGGCCGGGAGCTTCGCCGCCCTGACCTTCCTGGGCGGCTGGATGGTCCGAGGCAGCGACCTGCTCTTGTTGGAGGCGGGTCAACTGGCCCTGCGCTCGGGGCAGGCCCGTGCCTGCTGGCAAGGAGCCACGGCGCTGTATTCTCCCCGGACGACAGAATACACCTTGACCTTCCCCCTGAACCTCCCGCTGACGGAGGAGCGCGCCGGAGACCCCTCGCACTGGCCGGGCTTCTCGCTGCTCCTGGACACGCGCCAGGAGCTGCGCCATCTCCAGATGAGGATGTGGTCGATGAGACGATTTCGCGGCCAGCGCGCAGTGCTTCTGCGAGGGGCGATCACCCTCGAGCCTGAGGACGGGGCCGTGCGGGTCTGGAATGCCTCTGAGCTGGATCTGCGCGACTGCGTGACGGTCTTCCGGAACCGCACCAGCGCGCCCTTCGATGTGCCTGCAGGCGCCCGCATTCGGCAGGCCTGGCAGGCCCCTCCACCCCCCGCCTCCTCCCCCCAGGCGGGGCAGGACCCGCGCTACGGGGCCGAGCGCGAGCTGCTGCTGAAGCACGCCTTCAGATTCCAGGCCCTCCATCCCTCCACCCCCTTGCTGATGGGCTGGAGCCAGACCGGCGCCAGTGGGGTCGAGTGTTCGGATCCCCGGGCCCGCCAGACGGCGCTGAACCTGGTCCTGGTCCAGGGGGAGGACGTGCCGTGATCCGTTGCTGCGGACTGACGCATCGCTACGACCAGCGGCTGGCCCTGGACGGGCTGGACCTCCAGGTGGAGGCCGGCGAAGCCTTCGCCTTCATCGGCCCCAACGGAGCCGGCAAGACCACGACCATCCGGATCCTGGCCACCCTGCTGGAACCCACGGCCGGGGAGGCCTTCGTGGCGGGTTTCTCGACCCTGGACCAGGCCGACGAGGTCCGCCGGGTTCTGGGCTACATGCCCGATTTCTTCGGAGTCTACGACGGGATGCGGGTCTGGGAATACCTGGAGTTCTTCGCCGCAGCCTACCGCATCCCCCGCCCCGACCGCCGGCGCACGCTTGACGACGTCCTGGAGCTGACGGATCTGGGCGCCCGCCGCGAGACCAACATCGAGCACCTCTCCAAAGGGATGAGGCAACGGCTCTGCCTGGCCAAGACCCTCCTGCACGACCCCCAGGTGCTGGTCCTGGACGAGCCGGCCTCCGGCCTGGATCCCCGGGCCCGAATCGACCTGAAGGAACTGCTGCGCGAGCTGACCCGGATGGGCAAGACCCTGTTCGTCTCGTCCCACATCCTGCCCGAGCTGGCCGACTTCTGCAGCACCGTCGGGATCCTCGAAGCGGGACGGCTGGTCGCCTGCGGACGGGTGGACGAAATCCTCCGCGCTGTGGACCAGGGCCGCTCGATGAGGGTTCGGGTGCTTCGGGACCTGGAGAAGGCCGCGGCCCTCGTCGAAGAGACCTCCGGCTCCAGCCGCGTCCGGGTCCAGGACGGAGTGCTCCTCTTCCAGTTCGAGGGTTCCCTGGAGGACCTGGCCGACCTGGCCGAGCGCCTGGCAGACCAACGGCTGGGACTGGTCGAGTTTGCCGAGGCCCGGACCGACCTGGAGGACGTCTTCATGCGCGTCACGCAGGGGGTGGTGTGTTGAGGTGCCCCGCAGTGCGCCGGCTGTTGGACGTGTTGCTGGACAATCCGATCCTGTTGAAGGAACTGAGGATCGGGCTGCGCGAGCGGAAGATCTTCCTGATCCAATCGCTCTACCTGGTGGTCCTGGGATCGGCCACGGCCCTTTTCCTGTTCTCGGCCTCGGCCCCGACGGATCTGTTGGAGTTGCCGGATCGGGGCCGCCTGCTGCATGGGATCCTGTTCTGGTCGCAACTGGCCATGGTGGTCCTGATCACTCCCAGCCTGACCTGCGGACAGATCTCGGGGGAACGCGAGAACCATTCGCTGGACCTGTTGCGGGCCTCGCGCCTGCGCACCGTCGAGATTGTGCTGGGCAAACTGGGTTACGCCCTGGCCTACGTGGGCCTGCTGCTGGCCTCCTCCCTGCCCATGGTGGCCGTGGTCTTCCTGCTGGGAGGGGTCGCTCCCGGCGAGGTCGCGGCCTCCTACGGGGTTCTGGCCCTGGCAGCGACCCTGGTAGGCCTTCTGGGCCTCTTCTTCTCGGCCCGCGAACAGAAGACCGGGCACGCCACCAATCAGGCCTACGGGATCCTCATCCTGGCCTTCATCCTCAGCCTGGGAGCCCTTCCCGCGCTGGCGGAGATGCTCTCGCGCGGCCAGACGCTGGGGACGGGAAGGTTCGCCATCCCTCTGTGGCTCTATCTCCTGGCCCACGCCGGCGGACTGGCAGCCTTCCTCTTTCTCAAGGTCCAGAACCACCTGCGCCGGAGGGTGGCCCACGAGCTGTGGCTGGGCCGGCTCTTCATGGTCGTCTGGCTGATCAACTGCGGACTGCTGGGCCTGGTGATGTCCACCGGGAACTCCTGGACGGATCCCGAGCCGGTGGCCGCCACCTGGTGCGCCGTCCTGACGGTGGCCCTGGCCAGTCTGGGCTGCTTCCTGGACCCCCAGCCTTTCGCGGCCCCGCGAGAGGAAGCCCGCCGCCGGGCCGGGCTGGCCTTCCGCCCCTGGTTCTGGCACGGCGTCCTGCTGACGGGCCTGGCCTTGATGGCCGGCGCGCAGGGTGCGCTGGGCGCTCCTATCGGGCAGGTCCTCTCCACCCTGGGGCTGTGCGCAGGTGTGTCGCTTGGATTCGCCGTCGTGACTCGCAACCTCCACATCCTGCTGGGTGGCCGGCCTCGCTTCGCCACCCTGTACTACGCGCTGTTGCCTGCCGTCCTGGTCCTGCCCACCCTCCCCCTGGCCTCCGGGGAGTCCGCACGGACCTTCTGGCTGGGCACCCAGGTCTCTCCCCTGCCCGCGGTGTGGTCCCTGTGGAACGACATGCCCGACGTCTTGCTGGGTGGCTGGACCGTGGATCTACCCATGGCCTGCCTGCTCAGTTGGCTTGGCCTGGCGGCCCTGCTGGGAGCCCTGCGCGCCCTGCGACGCACCCGGCCGGCCAGGGAGGCCTGAGGCCAGGTGGGCAGCCTGCTCGAACCGGAGTTCCTGGCCTGGCTGGAACGCCTTCGCGTGCTGGCGGGTCGCACCCCGACCAGCTCGGGCCCCGGCGAGAATCGCAGCCCCGCCCGGGGACGTTCGGCGGAATTCTCCGAGCACCGGGACTATCGACCAGGAGATGATTTCCGGCACATCGACTGGAGGGCCTGGGGTCGCCTGGATCGGCTCTTCCTGAAGGTCTTCGTCGAAGAGCGGGACCGGACGCTCTCGATCCTGTTGGATTCGTCCGCCTCCATGGGTGCGGGTGGCCCCGGAGCTCCGGAAGAGGGCGCCAAATTCGACCAGGCGCGCCGACTGGCCGCAGCCCTGGCCTGGGTGGGGCTGGGCGACCTCAACCGGGTGGGGCTGGGGCTGGTCCGCGATCATCTGGTGCAATGGCACTCCCCGGTCCGGGGGCGTCCTCACGCCCTGGAGCTCTTCCGCCTTCTGGAGTCCGCCCGCCCCGAAGGGAGGACCGACCTCACGACGGCCTTTCGACAGTACGCAGCCCGTTCGAAGAGTCCCGGACGGGTGGTGGTGATCTCCGATTTCCTGCAGCCGGGCGCCGGGATCGAGGCTCTCAGACTGCTGCGGTACCGAGGCGAGGAGCTCCTGGTCGTCCAGGTGTTGCACCCCACCGAGCTCGCCCCCCAGGCCGTGGGGGACCTGCGCCTGGTCGACGTCGAGACCGGAAGCGCTCGGGAGGTCACCCTGGACGCCCGGTTGCTGGAAGCCTACCGGAAGTCCCTGCAGAACCTTTGCGACGAGCTGTCGGCCTGGTGCCACACCCAGCGCTGCAGCCGGATCCTGGTGCGCAGCGACGCCGACCTCCAGCCGGCCCTGCTGCAACTGTTGCGGCGCGGGGGCCTGGTGCGGTGAGCCTGCTCGAACCGACGGCCCTGGCCTGGCTGGGCATCCTGCCCGTGCTGGTGCTCCTGTGGCGGACCCGCCTGCGCCGCACACCGGCCCGGGTCTCGGCGGGCTTCCTCTGGGAGCGTGCCTGCCGGGAGGCCCGGGTGGACTCCTTCTCCAAGCGGCTCCAGGCCAACCTGCTGCTCTTCTTGCAGCTCCTGGCCGCGCTGGCCCTGGGCCTGGCCCTGGCCCGGCCCTCCCTCCCGGTGGTCTCGGGTTCGGCCGCGGAGATGGCCTTGCTGATCGACACCTCGGCGTCGATGGGCGCCCGGCAGGACGGCTCGACCCGGCTGGAGGTGGCCCGAGGTCAGGCCCGACGCCTGATCCGGGAAGCCCCGTCAGGGGCCCAGATCCTGGTGGCTTCCTGCGACCGGTCGGCCCGGGTCCTTCTTCCCTTCACCCGCGACCGATCCGCCGCCCTGCGGGCCCTGGAGGACCTGGAGGTTCGCGAGGTCGCGGCCGACGGCCAGGCAGGATGGGCCCTGGCGGCCTCGCTTCTGGCCTCTCGACCCGAGGTCGAGGTCTTCCTGATGGGAGACCAGCCTCCCCAGACCCCTCCACCTTCCCGGCTGACCTGGATCGAGTGCGGCGGGACCGCCGCCAACGTGGGCCTGGTGGCGCTGCGGGCGGCCCGGGACCACGACGGCACCTTCCCGCTGGTGGTCGGGGTGCGCAACTACGGGCCCCGGCCTGAGCAACGGGAACTGGAGCTGCGCCGGGGCGGAGTCCTGCTGGCGGCCCGGAGGGTCGGCCTGCCCGCCGGAGGTCGCCAGACGCTTCGTTTCCGGCTGCCGGCCTCCGGATCGGACCTGGTGGAGGCCCGCCTGCTGGGCTCGGACGCGCTGGCCGTGGATGACCGGGCCTGGACGGTCCTGCCCCGTCGGGCGACCCTCCGCGCCCGGGTCGTCGGCCCCGGCAACCTCTTCGCCGAGAGGGCCCTGGCGGCCATCCCCGGGCTGGTCTTGACGCGCTCCGAGCACCCTGCAGGCGAAGGCCTGGCCATGTGGCAGGGGGAGGTCCCCTGGCCGCTGCCCCCCGGAGTCCACATCCTGCTCCATCCCCCGGCGGCCTGGAGACGAGGAGAGCGCCTGGACCAGGCCTTCACCCTGCAACCCGAAAGAGCGCCTCTGCTGAACGAGGTTCCCCTGGCCGACCTGGGGGTGGCGGGGGTGACGCCCCTGAACCTGCCTCCGGGAAGCGAGATCCTGGCCCGGGCCGGACCCCACCCGGCCCTGGCCCTGGTGCGGCAGGGCCCGGCGACGGCCCTGGTCCTGGCCTTCGACCTGTACCGCTCGGATCTGCCCCTCTCGCCGGCCCTTCCCCTGCTCTTCGCCAACCTCGTCGAGTCCGAGCTGGGAGGGGGACGGGGCCCCGTCGACCCGGAATCGGTCCCAGGCCAGCCCCTGGAGATCCGCACCATGGAACCGGTGTGGGTGCAAGGACCCGACACCTCGGTGCGCCTGGCCAGCGAGGCGGGGCGGGCCATCCTCCCCGACCCCGACCGCACCGGGGTCTACCAGGTCCGGGTGGGTGAAAAGGCGTGGCCCGTGGCCATGAACATGCTGGACCCGCGCGAGTCGGACCTGGCCACGCGGCGGCCCGCGCCGCGGAGGGCCCGGCCCGGCCCGGCCCCCACCTCGTCTTCCCAGCGCTCCGGAGTGGCAGAATTCTGGCCCTGGCTGGCCGGGGCCGGGTTGCTGGCCCTGCTGGCCGAGTGGCTGGTGGACCAGCGGCGGCGGCGACCCGAACGCCCCCAGGACCGAACGCCGTGATCGAGGTGGGGTGGCCGGTCGCCCTGGTCCTGTTCCTGCTGGTGATCCCGGTCGTGCGGACCTGGAACGCCTCCCGGCACACCCTGCCGATGTGGCGATCCCGCCTGTCGCTGGGAACCCGGCTCCTCCTCTTCAGCCTGGTGATCCTGGCCCTGGCCGACCTGCGACTGACGCGACCCGCGGAGCAACTGGCCGTCGTTTTCCTGCTGGACCGCTCGGAATCCATGGACGCCCCGGCACGAGAATGGCAGGAGGGTTGGGTCCGCGAGGCGCTGCGCCGGGCCGGTCCCAAGGACCAGGCCGGCGTGGTGGTCTTCGGCCTGGACGCCGTCGTCGAGCGCTCGGTCCGCCCGGCCCGGGGGCAGCAGGACGAACGCATGACCTCGGTGGTGGATCCCCAGGGAACGGACCTGGCCTCCGCGCTGCGCCTGGCCCAGGCCAGCTTCCCCGCGGACTGCTCACGTCGCATCGTCGTCCTCTCGGACGGGCGCCCCACGGCCGGTGATGCCCTGACCGAGGCCCGCCTGGCCGCTGCCCATGGCACGGAGGTCTGGACGGCCATTCCCCCGGCCCGCGCCGGCCAGGAAGTCCTGGTCCGATCTCTGGAGGTTCCGAATCAGCCCACCCTGGGCCAGCCCTTCGACGTCCGGATCACCGTTCAGTCCGACCAGGAGGCGACCGCAGTGCTGAGCCTGACCGCCGACGAGCGGGAAGTGGCCCGCCGGGAGGTGGATCTGCGGCCGGGACCCAACGTCTTCCTGGTCCCCCAACGCCGGGATCGCCCCGGACCCGTGCGCTACGAAGTGCGGATCCAGAGCCGGGGGGATCCCCACGCCGGCAACAACCGGGCGTCGGCCCTCGCCCTGGTGGGGGGACGGTCGCGCGTGCTCTTCGTCACGGCCGAACAGGCCCGCCCCGGGCCCCTGCCCGACCTCCTGCGCGCCGCCGGGATGGAGGTCCGCGTGGCAGCTTCCGGAGCCCTTCCCCGCAGCGCCGCGGAGTTTGCCGGCTACTCCGGAATCATCTTCTCCGACGTCCCCGCCCTGGAGGTCTCGGAGAGCCGGATGGAGACCCTCCGGCAGGTGGTCACCGAGGCCGGAGTGGGATTTGCCATGCTGGGGGGGGCCTCGTCCTTTGGAGCCGGAGGCTGGTACCGCACCCCCATCGAGTCGATCCTGCCGGTCGACATGGATCTGCGCCGGAACCGGCGCGGAGCCGTCCTGGCCCTGGCCCTGGTATTGGACAAATCGGGAAGCATGGGCGAACGGGAAGGCTCGGTCACTCGCCTGGCCATGGCCCGAGAAGCGGCGCTGGCCGCCTCGTCGCTGCTCGGCGAACAGGACCAGGTGGGGGCCGTGGCCTTCGACTCGGCCGCCCGCTGGGTGGTTCCGATGCAGCGCCATGACAATCCTGCCCAGGCTGCGGCGGAGCTGGCCAGCCTGGAAGCCGGGGGAGGCACCGACCTCTTCCCGGCGCTCAAGCAGGCTCTGGAGGCCCTGGAGCCCCTCGACGTGCCTCTCAAGCACGCGATCGTCCTGTCGGACGGGCGCACGGAGCCCGGCGACTTCACCTCGCTGGCGAAGCGCGCCCACCAGGCCCGGATCTCCCTCTCCACCGTGGCCATCGGCGGGGATGCCGACCTCCAATTCCTGCGCGATCTGGCGGAACAGACCGGTGGTCGCTCCTACCTGGCCGACCAGGCAACCCTGCTGCCTCGAATCTTCACCCGCGAAACCATCCTGGCCTCTCGGGCCGCTTTCGGCGAAAAGGCCTTCCAGGCCCGCCTCGGCGCGTCTCACCCGGCGCTACGGAACCTCACGGTGGAAGGGGCTCCAGAACTGCGGGGCTACAACCTCACGACCTTGCGTCCGGCGCCGGCCCGGATGCTGCTGCGCGGACCCGAGGACGACCCCCTCCTGGCCGTGGGGCGGGCCGGACTGGGCCGGACCGCGGCCTGGACCAGCGACGCAGGGCATCGATGGGCCGCTTCCTGGAAGGCCTCTGGTGACCTGGGGCGAGTCCTGGCCCGCGTCCTGCGTTGGACGATGGCGACCGATGGCCAGGCGAGCTTCCAGATCCGCCTCGAAGAGGACTCGGCCGCGCAAGCCCGCGTGGTGGTCCAGGCCGCCGACCTGGAGACCCCGCTGGTCCTCCAGGGCCGTGCCGTGGGACCCGACGGGGCGAGTGTGGACCTGGATCTGGTCCAGACCGGTCCAGGTCGCTTCGAGTCGCCGCCGACTTCGCTGCGCCCCGGGGCCTGGCTCTTCCGCGTTTCCGACCAGGCAAACGCCCAAGCCGCCCTGGCGACATGGAGCATCCCCGACTCTCCCGAACTCTCCCGCCTTCAGCCGGACCCGGCATTCATGGCCCGTCTGGCCACGGCGGGAGATGGGCTGGCCCAAGTTCCCGCCTCCACCTCCTTCCGCCCACCCCAGCACCCGCTTGAGGTCGGTCGTCCGGCCTGGAGTTCGCTCCTGGCCTTGGCCCTGCTGCTCCTGCCCCTGGACGTGGCCCTGCGGCGGGTCTTCCTGCCGCCGGGCTGGTGGGTTCGCGGCCCCCGTCCGCCGGGCACTGCCCCAGCCGCCTCCCCGACCGCCCCCACGTTGGCCGCGCTGCTGAAGCGCAAACAGGGCACTCGGGAGGAACCGGCCGCGGCGTCACGGCGCGCGACCTGGGCTCCTCCGACGGCTCCCCCTTCCGAAGGGAGCCGGAGCGCGGCCCGAATCCCGACGCCGAGGCGGGTGGTCCAGGATCCACCCGCCCCACCCGCGGCCCCCTCCTCCAGTTCGGACACCCTCTCCCGCCTGCGCCGGGCCCGCCAACGGGTTCGTGCCGCGGACCCGCCCGAGGCGACTTCGAGAGGTTTCTCCCCCGGAGGCGAAGAAGGTCAGGGAACGCCGGGAACCTGACCTGGATGGGAACTCCTGGGCCTTCTGTGTGTGGACGTCCCCCGCGGAAGACCGACGGTCGGCCGCTTCTCCCGCCGGCCCTGGTCCCGGCGGATCCTCAGGCTTCAAGGGTGCACCCGGCAGGCCCGGCAAGGAAGACCGATGACGGACCCCGACAGCTTTTTCGCCAGCCCCGACCGCACCCCGGCCGAGGAAATCGCCCACAAGGCCCAGACCCTGGGGGATGCCCGCTTCTGCCTGGACATCCTGGACTGCGCGCCCACCCCGATGATGGTCCTGGACGAGAATCGGCAGATGCTGGCCGCCAATCAGGCCCTCCGAGCGATGTTCGGCGACCTGGGCCTGGCTCCAGCCCCCGGCATGCGGCCCGGAGAAGCCCTGGGCTGCGTGTATTCCGCCGACATGCCGGCCGGCTGCGGAACCAGCGAGTACTGCCGGGAATGCGGAGCCTGCCAGGCCATCCTCGAGGCCGAGAAGGGCCAGCGCTGCCGGCGCGAATGCCGGCTCACCTTCCGGACCGGTGAGGTGCTGCGGGCGGCCGAGATGGAGGTGACGGCCTCTCCCCTGGACGTGCAGGGAAACCGCTACACCATCCTCTCGCTTCTGGACGTCAGCCACCAGAAGCGGCGCCAGGCCTTGGAGCGCATCTTCTTCCATGACCTGATGAACTCGGCCTGGATCGTCAGCGGCTACGCCAGCCTGCTGGGCTCGCTGGACAAGGACCGCGCCGACCTTGGCATCCAGCGGATCCTGCAGGCTGCCCAGCGTCTGGTCGAGGAGATCCAGATCCAGCGGGACCTGCTCTCGGCCGAGCAAGGAGACCTTCGGCCCGTGACCGAGCCGGTGCACCCCGAGGAGGTCCTGCGGGAGGTGGCAGCCGACTACCATTCCTCCCCCCTGGCCCAGGGGCTCACCCTGGACGTCCAGCCCGCTGCGGCGTTGCCCGCGCTGGCCACCGATCGTCTGCTGCTGAGGAGGGTCCTGTCCAACATGATCAAGAACGCCTTGGAGGCCAGCACGGAAGGGGGAAGCGTCGCGATGGGCGTACGCCCGGTCGACTCGGGGGTCGAGTTCTGGGTCCACAACTCCGGTTCCATCCCTCGAAGCCAGCAGTTGCAGGTCTTCCAGCGCTCCTTTTCGACCAAGGGTCGGAACCGCGGGTTGGGAACCTACAGCATGAAGTTGCTGGCCGAGAACTACCTGTCCGGCCGGGTCGCCTTCGAGAGCACGCCCGAGGAGGGGACCACCTTTCGACTCCGGATTCCGCTCCAGGCTCCTCCTTCCGGAGCCGAGCGGCCCGCAGCCTCATGACCCGGGTTCCCGAGCGCTGGGTCCCCCCCCGGCGCGTCCAGGACGTCCAGCGGCGGCGCCGCCGCGCCGAAGGTCTGGCCGGCCTGACGGCGGGTCTGCTCTGCTTTGCCCTGGTGGCTCTGTTCAGCCATCCCGACGGAGGCCCCCAACGCCTGCTGGCCCTGGCGGCCGTCGCCCTGGCCCTGGGGGCCAGCCTGACCATCAGCCAGCAGCATCTGCGCTCGTCCGCACATGCCGGCTCGGTGGATGACCTGGAGCCCACTGCCCAGGCCCTCTTGAGGTACGCGCGGGCAGTGACCCTGGCGGGGGCCGCGGGAGCTGCCTTCTACTACCTGCTCGGCCTGGTGACGGGTTGAGGACCCTGACCCGGGTCATTTCCCCGGCCAAGTCCCGGCGCTAGCCTGAGGGTGGAGGTCCACCGTGCCCTCTGCCGACCCCGCCCACCCGCCGACACCGACCCGGGTCCGCTCCGCGGAGCAGAACTTGGAGCCGGCGCACGCAGACTGCGCCATCCCCGCCGACACCGGGATCGTGGTCGGCGTTCACGGCAGCGTGGTGGACCTCCGGTTTCCTGGCTCCCTTCCCAGCCTCTTCGGTCGCCTGGACCCCCTGGAAGGCCCGGCGGTGCCCCTGGAGGTCCACGGCCACCTGGACCCTCGGACGGTCCGAGCCGTGGCCCTGGCACCCACCCGCGGCATGTGGCGAGGGCAGCGCGTCCGCGACAGCGGCCGCCCCCTGGAGATGCCGGTGGGTCCCGAGCTGCTGGGGCGAGCCGTGGATCTGCTGGGACGCCCCGTGGACGGATTGGGCCCGGTCGGGGCCCGACAATCCCGCCCCCTGCGCTGTGCCGCGCCGCCGTTGACGCGCCGCACCGCAAGCCGGGGTTTCCTGGAGACGGGGATCAAGGCCATCGATCTCCTGGCTCCCCTGGAGCGGGGCGGGAAGGCCGGTCTCTTCGGGGGCGCCGGAGTCGGCAAGACCGTCCTGGTGATGGAGCTGATCCACAACGTGGCCACCATGCACGGCGGCGTCAGCCTCTTCTGTGGAATCGGCGAACGGTGCCGTGAAGCCGAGGAGCTGCTGCGCAGCCTGCGCGATTCAGGGATCCTGGCGCGCACCGCCCTGGTCCTGGGGCAGATGAACGAACCCCCAGGGGCGCGCTTTCGCGTCGGCCTGTCCGCCCTGACCCTGGCGGAGGCCTTCCGGGATGCCGGACACGAAGACGTGCTCTTGCTGATCGACAACATCTTCCGGTTCGTCCAGGCCGGAACCGAAGTGGCCGGAGTGATGGGGAGGATCCCCTCCCAGATGGGCTACCAGTCCACCCTGGCCAGCGACCTGGCCGAGCTCCAGGAACGGATCGCCAGCACCTCGTGGGGCTCGATCACCTCGGTGCAGGCCGTCTACGTCCCAGCCGACGACTTCACCGACCCGGCGGCGATCCACATCTTCGGTCACCTCTCGTCCAGCCTGGTCCTGAGCCGCAAGAAGGCCGCCCAGGGGCTGTACCCGGCCGTGGATCCCCTGCAGTCGGGTTCCAGCCGACTCTGCGCGGAGGGGGTCGGCCTCCGCCACGAGCGGGTCGCCCGCGAGGTGAGGCGGACCCTGGCCGCCTACGAGGATCTCAAGGACCTGATCGCCATGCTGGGCCTGGAGGAGCTCTCCCGGGAGGACCGCACGACCGTTCACCGTGCCCGACGCCTGGAGAGATTCCTCACTCAACCCTTCTTCGGGACGGAGGCCTTCACCGGTCGAGCGGGCCGGAAGGTCCCCCGAGAGCAGACGCTGGACGGATTCGAGGCGATCCTCCGGGGCGAAGCCGACGAACTTCCCGAAGGCGCCCTGAGCATGATCGGCCCCCTGGAGGAGGCCAGACCATGAGGATCCGTGTGCTGACCCCCCTGGAGATGGTCCTGGACCGTGAAGCTTCGCGGATCACGGCCCACGGGGACCACGGATTCTTCACGCTGCTTCCTCGCCACGTCGACTGCGTGGCGACCCTCGTCCCGGGGCTGCTCTTCGTGGATGAGGAGGTCCTGGCCCTCGACGAGGGGGTGGCCCTCAAACAAGGAGCCGACGTCTGGGTGACGGTCCGGGACGCCGTGCGGCAGGCCCCCCTGGAGGCCCTCCGGCAGGCCGTGGAGGAACGCTTCCTGACCCTGGACGAGCACGAGCGCCGGGCCCGCTCGGCCCTGGCCATGCTGGAGGCAGGAACGCTGCGGCGCCTGGTGGATCTGCGATGACGACGCGACCCCCTCCGACCTTCCGCAAGCAGATCCCGCGCCAGGTCCGACGTCGGGTCCTGTCCGGGAAGCGCCCGGCCTCCCACTGGCGGGGCCTGGGAGCCATGGGGATGGTCGGCTGGTCGGTGGCTGCTCCCACGCTGGCCGGCGCGCTCCTGGGGCAGTGGCTGGATGCCCAGGGATTCTCGGAGCGTTCCTGGACCCTGATGCTGATGCTGGCGGGTCTGGTGGCCGGGTGCTGGAACGCGGCGATGTGGCTGGGGCGCGAACGTCGCAGCATCCAGGAAGACTCCCAGATGACTGAGCACCAGCCGGAATCCCTGCCGGAGTCGGCGCCAGGCCGGGGAGGTGGCTGATGGAACTGCATCTGGACGGCTCGGTGCTGGCCCGTTGGGGTCCGTTCCACCTCAACAGCACCCTTCTGATGACCTGGATGGTGATGCTGGTCCTCACCCTTCTGGCCTGGGCCGGAACCCGAAGGCTCTCGGTCGACTCCCCCTCACGCCTCCAGGGTGCCCTGGAAGCGCTGGTCGGAGTCCTGCGTCAGCAGGTCCGGGAGGTGTTGGCCTGCGACCCCGATCCCTACCTGCCTTTCCTGGGAGGACTCTTCCTGTTCATCTCGACCTCCGCCCTGCTGACCCTGGTCCCCGGCTTTCACGCCCCGACCGCCTCCCTGTCGACGACGGGGGCGCTGGCCGTCTGCGTGCTGGTGGCCGTCCCCGTCTACGGGATCGCCCGACAGGGACCGTGGGGCTACCTGCGGGGCTACTTCCGACCCAACCCCTTGATGTTTCCCTTCCACGTGCTGGGCGAGGCGACCCGAACCCTGTCGCTGGCGGTCCGGCTCTTCGGAAACATGGCCAGCAGCGCAATGATCGTCGGGCTCCTGCTCTCGCTGGCCCCGCTCCTCTTCCCCGTGGTCATGCAGATCTTCGAACTGCTGCTCGGGCAGGTGCAGGCCTACATCTTCGCCATCCTGGCCACGGTGTACGTGGCCTCGGGTCTGCGCGCCCATGAAGGGAGGCCGACGTGAATCCGGACAACCTGACCCTCCTGGCCATCGCTTCGGTCCTGGCTGCGGGGCTGACCATGTCCATCGGCTCGATCGCCACGTCCCTGGCTGAGGGCCGGGCCATCTCCGAAGCCCTCAAGGCGATCGCCCAACAGCCCGACGAGGCGGGTCCGCTGACCCGTACTCTCTTCGTCGGCCTGGCGATGATCGAGTCGATCGCCATCTACTGCCTGGTGGTGGCCCTGGTCCTGGTCTTCGCCAATCCGTTCTGGACCTTCCTGACCCGCGCCGGGGCGGACTAGGCCGTGGACCCCTTCACCCTGCTGGCCCAGGTCCTCAACTTCCTGATCCTGGTGCTCCTCCTGCGACGGTTCCTGTTCAAGCCTCTGATGGGAGTGATGGACGAACGCGAACGCCTCTTCGTCCAGCGCAGGGAAGAGGCGGAGACGCGAACGCGACAAGCCGAAGAGTTGCTGGACCGGGCCCGTCGACAGGAGGAAGAGCGCGAGCGCCACCAGGATCTTCTGCAAGCGCAGGCAGAATCGCGGGCCGCCGAGGTTCTGCGTCACCTGCTGGAAGAGGCCCGCGCCGAAGTGATGGCCCGACGCGAGCAATGGCTTCGAGCGGAGGGCCTCGAACGGGAGGCCAGTCTGCAGGCCCTGCGTCCCCGTCTGGCAGCCGCGGTGGGTTCGGTCTGCCGGCAGGCCCTGCACGACCTGGCGGGCCAGGACCTGGAAGACCAGATGGCCCTGTGCCTGGCCGCCCGACTGGCCCACGATCCGACCTTCCCTGCCTCGGGCCCCCTCCTGGTCCAGAGCTCACGCCCCCTGGGAGGACCGGCTCGCCACGCCCTGGGCCGGATCGGCGAGTCGGCCTGCCTGGAGTTCCGGACCGAGGAAGACCAGCCTCCGGGAATCCGGATCCGCTCCGAGGGCTGGGAGATCGAATGGACATTGGACTCCTACCTGGAGGCCCTGGAGGAGAGAATCCGAGAGGTCTTGGAGGAAGAGACCCGTGTCGCCCTCCCCCCTTGAGACCGGGGTCCGAAAGGCCCTGGAAGAGAGCCTGGGCGCCCTGGAAGGGGCGCTGGAGACTCCTCTGGACCCGGCCCGGCGCAGAGAGGTCGGACGAGTCCGCAGCGTCAGCCACGGAGTCGCCGTCCTGGAGGGATTGCCCGGAGTCTGCCTGGAGGAGGTGGTGGTCTTCTCAGGAGGTGGCCAGGGGTTGGTCTACGGGTTGGAGCCCGAGGCGGTGCAGGCCCTCCTCCTGGACGTCCGGGAACCGGCAGCGGGCACCGAGGTTCGCCGCAGCGGGCGTGTCCTGGAGGTTCCGATCGGCCCCTCACTGCTGGGGCGGGTGGTCGACCCCCTGGGGCGTCCCCTGGACGGCGGCGCCCCCCCGGTGGCTCAGGAGCACGGCCCGATCGAGAAGGCCTCTCCAGGGCCCGCCGGCCGAGCCCCGGTCCGGACTCCGTTGCAGACGGGGATCAAGATCGTCGATGCCCTGGTCCCGGTGGGTCGCGGCCAGCGCGAACTGATCCTGGGGGACCGGCAGACCGGGAAGACCTCGTTGGCCCTGGATGCCCTGCGCAACCAGGAAGACGTCGTGGCCGTCTGGTGTTCGGTCGGCCAGTCAGCCGACCAGGTCGCCACCGTGCTCGAGCACCTGCGCCGGTTCGGGGCCCTCTCACGCACCGTGGTCGTGGTGGCCGGCTCGGACAGCCCGCCCGGCATGCAGTACCTGGCCCCCTTCGCCGCCACCACGATGGCGGAGTTCTTTCGCGACCGGGGACAGGACGCCCTGGTGGTGTACGACGACCTGAGCCACCACGCCCGCGCCTATCGGGAGATCTCGCTCCTGATGCGCCGCCCCCCGGGGCGGGAAGCCTATCCGGGAGACATCTTCTATCTTCACTCACGTCTGCTGGAGCGCTCGACCCGGCTCGTCCCGGAGCTGGGGGGAGGATCGCTGACGGCCCTGCCGATCCTGCAGACCGAAGCCGGGGCCTTGGCCGACTACATTCCCACCAACCTGGTCTCGATCACCGACGGACAGATCGTGCTGTCCACGGATCTGGTCGCCAAAGGCTTCCTGCCGGCCGTCGATGTGGGCTTGTCGGTCTCGCGCGTGGGGGCGGACGCCCAGGCCCCCGGCTACCGCGTCGTGGCTGCCGACCTGCGCCTGGCCTGCGCGCAATTCGCAGAGCTGGAGATGTTCTCACGGTTCAGCACGCGCCTGGACGCGACCACCCGCCAGGCCCTGACCCGTGGCCGGGCGGTCCGGGAGGTGTTGCGGCAGCCTCGCGACGACCCCTGGAAGCTCAGCGAGCAGATGGCCATCCTGCTGGCCGCCGTGGAAGGGATCATGGACGGTGTGGACGAGGCGCGCCTGGTTCGGGTCCAGCAGTTGGTCCGCGAGCTTCTGCCCCAGGAGTTCCCCGATCTCGAAGAGCGCCTCCGGAGCGGCCAGAAGCTGGGAGCATCCGACCTCGAAGACCTCAAGGGTCTGGCCCGTCGGGCCCTGACCCGATCGGAGACCCCGTGTCCGGAGACCAGGATCTGAAGAGACGGCTGCACGGCCTGAAGGAGCTCGGCTCGCTGGTCCGCAGCCTCAAGCTGCTCTCGGCCGCCTCGATGCACCGGTTCGAGCGCGCCGCCGCCGGCCTGGGCGAGTCCGTCGAAATCCTGGAGAGGGGCCTGAGCCTGGCCCTGCAAGACCGGGCTCTCCCGGACTGGAGCCAGGAGACCGAAGAGCCTCTCACCGCGGGAATCGTGTTGGGTTCCGACCACGGTCTGTGTGGCGCCTATCACGAGAGCCTGACCGACTTCGTGAGGCGGACCGACCCCGTGCCGGTTCCGCTTCTGGCCGTGGGCTCGCGACTGGCTTCGGCCCTGTGCGAGGCAGGAGTGCAGGTGGACGCCGAGCGTCCGGGGATCACCACCCTCCAGGCCCTGGCCCCGGCCGTCCAGGACCTGCTGTCCAGAATGGAGGAATGGAGCCGAGTTGGCGTGTTGCAGCGGTTGGTGGTGATCCACCAGCGTCCCGCCCCCGGAGGCCCCCCTCATCCAGTGCGCCTGCGGCTTCTCCCGGTCGACCCCGAGTGGCTCCGCGATGTCTCCCGACGTCCCTGGACGGGCTCGACCCTCCCGTGGTGCCCCCAACCCGCCGACAAGCTGTTGCCGGGCCTCCTGCGACAGCACCTCTTCCTGACCCTGTACCGGGCCTGTGCCGAAGCCCTGGCCGCCGAAAACGCTGCCCGCTTCCACGCCATGCAGGCGGCGGAGCGGAATCTGGACGAGAAGTTCCGGGAGTGGACTCGACGGGAACAGCGCCTGCGCCAGGAGCGGGTGACCGAGGGGGTGCTGGAGGTGCTGGGTGGATTCGAGGCGTGTCAGGACGCCCCTCCGCCCCCCCGCCCCCATCCCGAAGCCTGAATCACCTGCCTGGTTGCCTGGGCGCGCGAGGAGGCGGCAGGGAGGGGCGAGAAGACCCGGCCCATGAGACCATTGCACGAAGTCGGGGCGGCCCTGGGGCTGGCCCCCCAGGACCTGCACCTCTGGGGCCCGGGACGGGCCAAGATCCCCCTGGAAGCCCTGAACCGCCCGCAACGAGGCCGCCTGGTCCTTCTGACGGCCATGTCTCCCAGCCCGGCAGGGATCGGCAAGACCACCGTCGCCATCGCGCTGACCGACGCCCTGCGGCGACGACAGGTCTCGGCGGCGGTCTGTCTGCGCGAGCCCTCCATGGGGCCGGTCTTCGGGATGAAGGGCGGCGGCACGGGAGGGGGACAGGCCCAGTTGGTCCCCTCCGAGCGGATCAACCTCCACTTCACCGGGGACTCCCATGCCGTGACGGCCGCCCACAACCTGCTGTCGGCAGCCCTGGACAACCACATGCACTTTGGGAACCCGTTGGGTCTGGATCCCCGACGCCTGAGCTGGCCACGGGTCCAGGACCTCTCCGATCGCTCGCTGAGGAAGGTGGTGGTCGGACTGGGCGGCCCGGGGGGCGGAGTCCCCCGCGAAGACCGCTTTGACATCACCGCCGCCAGCGAGATCATGGCCGTGCTCTCGCTGGCCCGCACCCCCGAGGAGCTGCGCCAGAGGCTGGGGCGGATGGTGGTCGGGAGGACGGCCGAGCGCAAGTCCATCCAGGCCCGAGAGCTTCAGGTCGACGGGGCCCTGGCCACGCTCCTGGAAGAGGCCCTTCAACCCAACCTGGTCCAGACCCGCGCGGGCAGCCCTGCCCTGGTGCACACCGGACCATTCGCGAATCTCGCGCACGGAACCAGTTCGGTCCTGGCCACCCGTGCGGCCCTGCAAGGCGCCGACTTCGTGATCCAGGAAGCCGGCTTCGGTGCCGATCTGGGAGGCGAGAAGTTCGTCGATCTCTTCTGCCCCCTGGCCCAGGTCCAGCCCTGCTGCGCCGTGGTCCTCATGACCTTGCAGGGGCTGCGCTATCACGGGGGCGTCCCCAAGGAGCGTCTGGCCGACCCCGACCCCCAGGCGGTGCGCCGAGGACTTCCCAACGCCCTGTTCCACCTGGATCTGGTGACCCGCTTCGGCATCCCCGTGGTGCCGGCCCTGAACCAGCACGACAGCGACCCACCGGATGAGATCGCCCTGGTGCTCGAAGCCCTGGCATCGGAAGGCTATTCCGCCGCCAAGGTCCGCGCCTTCCAGGAGGGAGGGGCGGGGACGATGGAGCTGGCCGAGCGGGTCCTGGAAGGTTCCCAGACCTGCGCCCTCTCGCAGTTCAAGACCTTCCAGGTCCCGGGGATGACCTTCGAAGAGCGGCTGGAGACCCTGGTCCGCGAGGTCTACGGGGGAGAGGGCTTCGAGCTCTCGCCTCGAGCTCGGGAGGATCTGGCCGACTGTGTCCGGGACGGGGCAGAGCGCCTTCCGATCTGCGTGGCCCGCACGCCTCTTTCCCTCTCCGACGACCCGACCGCCGTCGGGGTTCCCCGCGGCTTTCGGATCCACGTGCGCGAAATCCGCTTGCTGGCGGGCGCCGGATTCCTGGTCCCGGTGTGCGGCGAGCTGATGACCATGCCGGGTCTCCCTCGGCGCCCCAACTTCGAGGGATACGCATGACGCGCTGACTCCGGTCATAGCCCGGAAGCCCCCCCGATGCCACGCTGGAAGCCAGAGGAGTCTCCGTGCTGGCAGCCGACTATCTCCGCGATCCCTTCGTCCGGGCCCGGATCCGGCAGTATCTGGACACGGGTGCGCAGGGCCCGAGCACCTGCGCCTGGTTGCACGTGCGGGACGCAACCCCCGAGGCCGTCTTCCGCCGCGTCCCGGTGCACGAGCTGGACCAGGCCCTGGCCTCCGGGGCCGAAATCGAGCGGCCGCTCTGGGACGAGGACAACCTCCTGGTCCACGTGGACCTCGAGCACGTCCACTTCGACCGACCCGACACCACCTGGCAGGCTCCTCAGGCCTGTTTCGAAGCCCAGCGACCCGCCCTGAAGGCTCTGAAGAGCGTTCTGGGGCAGCATGGAATCCGCCCCCTCCACCTCCTGAGCGGCCGGGGCCACCACCTGGTCTGGAAGCTGCGACGCGATTCCCTCGTGATGAAGGCTCTCCAGGCCCTGGGAGGTCGAGCGGGGATCCGGCCCACCGTGCCGTTGCCCCCCCCCGTGCCGGCCTCGCTGGCGGAGGCCTTCCGAGGCCTGGGGATGGTGATGGAGTTCCTGGGCCACGAGGTCCTGCGGCGCTGCCGCGAGGTCGAAGGTCCCCCCCTGCGGCTCACCGCGGTCGAAATCGACCCGGGTCCCGGAGGGCGGGAGATCATCTCATTGGACCTCTCGGAGTACGCCGACCCGTTGCAGATCCGCAGCATCCGGGTCCCCTTCGGCCCCTACCTCAAACCGCAGCGACTGGCCTGGAGCCGGGGCCAGGAAGGACCGGCGCAGCAGGATCTGGTCGCGGTGCCTCTGGCCGGATTGGACGAGGAAACGGGGCTGGCCCTGATGCGGGATCCCGCCCGGGCCGCCCGGCTGGCGCGCCGCGCCAGGACCCGGATCCCCGAGCAGACGGCCGGCATGCAGCGTCTCTTGCATCATTACCAGGGATCCTTCCTGGCCCGTTTCCATGCCTGGTACGACTCCGGCGCCGCGGTCGCTCCGGCGCGCCTCCCCCGGCTGCCCGCCTGCGTGGAAGGCCTGCTGTCCCCACAGGCCCGGCTCCTGTGTCCTGCGGGGCTGCAACTCGTGACGCGCACCCTGCTGACGCTGGGGTGGCCCCCCCGGCACATCGCCCAGCTCACGGCCGCACGGGTCGCCCTCCTGACGGGTACCTCTCGGCACCCTCCCCTCTTCGACCCGACCCTGAGGGCGGATTTCTACGTCCGGCTCTTCGCCGGACTGGTCCTCGGCGGGACCGACGGACTGGCGGACCAGACCTGCCTGGCCTACCAGCGCATGGGCTACTGCGTCAGGTCCGACTGCCGGGGAAGGCTGGACGACCTGGCCCGCAGCCTCCGCCAGCGCCGGGAGGGGGGGTGGCCGGCTCTGTGAGGCGGAAACCTCAAGGGGCCGGCCCGGCTTCCAGGACCACCCGCAGCACGACCCGGTCCAGGGCCGGGGCCTCAGGGCCTGCGCCCTGCCTCAGGCCGAACTCCCCGAGGTCCAGGCTGAACTCAGCCTCGGCCCGACTCCGAAGAGGCTGCACCCAGACCGAGGCCGGGAAGGTGAAGCGGCGAGTCACACCGTGAAGCGTCAGATCGCCGGTGACTTCGAACTCCTCGCCGGCCCGGACCACCGACCGGGTGCGAAAGACGGCTTTGGGATGATGGCCCACGTCCAAGGCCTCCGGGGCCTGGAGGCGCCGGGTCCAGGCCGGATCGTCCGAGTAGAGGCTCTCGAGGTCGAGCTCGAGCTGCAGGGACGAGCGGGCGGGGTCCTCCCCGACCAGGTCGAGGGTCCCCCGAAAGCGCTGGACGCCCCCGCGCAGGACTCCGTTGCCCGTGGGCAGCTCCCAGACGATCTGGGAGGTCGGCTGATGGACCGCGAAGGGGGCGCGGGGGGGGATGGGTGCAGGCGGAGCGGGGATCCCAGGAGCCCGCGCGGGCGGGTCCAGGACCGGGGTGGACGCGTCCGGCGCGGTCCCGGACAGGAAGCGGGCCGAAGGGACCGGGCCGCGTTCTCCCTGGCCACAAGCCAGTCCCAGCGCGAAGAGGGCGAGGAGGAGCAGGTGCCGCCAGCGACGCCTCATGTCCGGTCCTCCCCTCCAGGGTCCCCCGGTCTCCCCCATCTCACGGTGAGGAACCAACCGGCCAGGATCATGACGACGGGAAGGACCATGATGGCCCAATAGGTGCGGACCCCCTCCCCGAAGAGCCAGGCGAAGATGAAGAAGGCCAGCAGATGTCCCCCCAGGAGGATCCGCATGGGCCACGGCAGCCCCCAGAAGCCCACGAACGCGAAGCAGAACACGACGGGCAGCATCAGGTCCCAGCGCGCGTAGAACGGAGCTCCGAAATGCAGCATGCGGGCCAGGAAGACGAATCCCTCCCCGCGATATCCGACCACGGCACCGCCGTGAGCCATCTCTGGGAAGGCCGTGTTCACGACGAAGAGATGCGCCCCCAGGACCACCAGGCAGGAGGCCAGCGGAAGCCCCAGCATCCAACGCGGCCGCAGGCGGGCGTCGCCCAGGCCGGCCAGCAGGAACAGGAGGGTTGGAGCCAGCATGAACTCCCGGATGGTGGTGGAGACCGAAAGCAACAGGGCAGCCGGTCCCACCCTTCCCAAGGCGAACCAGGGCAGGGCGAGGAGGAACAGGAACATCGCCCAGTAATCCGCCATGAGGAGATGCCAGCCGGGGATCCCGTAGGTCAGGATCGGCCCCAGCAGCACCGGCGCCAGGACGGCCTGCTCGGGTTCAAGCCAGCACCGGCCCGCCCGATACACCGCCACCATCGACCCGGCGCACAGAGCCAGGAACAGGATGGGGACCCCCAGAGGGTAACCTGAAGTCAGGTACTTCCAGATCAGGAAGCTACCCGGCAGGCGATAGCCGAAGGCATAGGCCGGGGTGGAGTCGGTGGGCGGACGCAGCAGCATGAAGCTCTCGATGTAGGCCGGATAGTAGGCCTGCCCAGCCACGACCCGGTGGTAGACCTGCCGGTAGGTGGAGTTGTCGTTGTAGGTGATGCCCATCCCCGAATCCTGCGCCATCCCGAGAAAGAACGCCGGATTGAGCAGCGCGGATTGCAGCAGGAACCCCGCGATCACCAGACCGAGGATCCAGCCGGCCATCGGCCGCAGCCAGCGGGTCGGGAGGCTCACGACGGCCCCCCCGGCCAGCACCGACCATGCCCACAGCCAGGGATGCCAGAAGGCCAGGTGCTGGTTGACCAGCCCGTGGTTGAGGAAGTCCCGGACGGGAAGAGTGCCCGGGTCGGTCGGCGTGGCGACCACCCAGGCGAGAAGGCCGTTCAGAAGCGGAATGGCCCAGCGTTCGGGTCCTGAGCCGGGAGCGCAGGCCCGCATCATCCAGGCGACCAGGAAGGGAACCAGCAGAAAGGCAGGCTGCCAGATCGCGGCAGCCAGGGAGGCCCAGGCCAACAGCCCGACCCCAGCGACGCGCAGGAGGAGGGGGAACATGGCGGAACCGATTCGCGTCCGCCGACCGGGCTACCTTCCCTCCTGCAGATCGGCCGGATTCTGGACCTGACGGAGAAGATCCCGCAGTTCCCTGGATCGGAACGGCTTCTGGAGGAACCCCTGGACTCCCAAGGCGGCATTCCCAGCCACCAGGGCGCTGTCCTGGTGGCCGCTCATCATGAGGATGGGGACCTCCTGATCCAGGACGCGCAAGGCCTGACAGGTCTCGAACCCGTCCATGCGGGGCATGCGCAGGTCCAACAGGACCAGATCGATCCGCGGATTCTTCTGGAAGACCCGCAGCGCCTCCTGGCCATCGCACGCCAGAAGGACCCGGAAACCGTGGCGCTCCAGCATCTGGGTCAGGAGGGTCCGCAAGAGCTCCTCGTCGTCCACCACCAGGACGGTTCCGGTCCCCGACCAACCCGCTGGAAACTCTCCCGAGGCCGCTTCAGACGGGGATGGCGCTGCACTCTCGATGAAAGGGGGGAGCAGGACCCGAAATCGGGTGCCTTTTCCAGGCTTGCTGTCCACCCGCAGGGCTCCGCGATGGCCTCGGACGATCCCCAGGACCGCGGCCAACCCCAGGCCCCGTCCCAGGACCTTGGTCGTGAAGAAGGGCTCGAAGATCCGACGCAACGTCGGCTCGTCCATTCCGCAACCGGTGTCCTCCACCTCCAGGACCACGAAGTCTCCTGGCTGGCAGAGTTCGCCCAGCAAGGCCTGACCCAGCTCCCGGCGCGTACAGTGATGCAGCCGGGTCGAGATCCGGATCTCGCCGGACTGCTCTCCCAGGGCTTCGGCGGCGTTGAGGATCAGGTTCATCGCGATCTGGCGCAACTGGGTGGCGTCGCCCATGACCTGGGGCAGGCCGGCATCCAGGTTCCAGACCAGGCTGGCCTTGTTGAGGATCGAGGCCCCGAACATCCGCCCCAGCTCGCTGACCAGGACGCTCAGGTCCAAAGGTTCCAGATCGAAACGACCTCGACCCGAGTAGGACAGGATCTGTCCACAGAGATCCGAAGCGCTCTGAGAGGCGCGGAGGGCCTCCCGCAGGGGCAGCCGGACCGGCGAGTCCGTGTCCAGATCCAGCATGGCCAGGTCCACATTCCCCTGGATGGCCATCAGCAGGTTGTTGAAGTCGTGGGCCACCCCTCCTGCCAGCACCCCCAGGCTCTCCAGCCTCTGGGTGTGCTGGATCTGGTTTTCCAGTCGGCGGCGTTCCTGCTCGGCGGCGCGGCGCTCGGTGATGTCCCGACTGGTCACCAGCACGACCTCGCGCCCGCCGATCCGCGTCCGGCGCAGGCTGGCCTCCACCCACAGCAGGTCCTCGCCCGCCCCCCGGAGGGCCCACTCCAGGACTCGCGGCTCCTCGCCCGCCGAGCGCAGCTCGGCCAGGGCCCCCGGGGTCGCCACCAGGTCCTCCAGGGGCAGCCCGTCCAGGTCCTCCCTCCCCATCATCCGACGGGCGCAGCGATTCCCTTCCAGGACCACGCCGGTGGCGAGGTCGTGCAGGGTGATGCCCTCGCTGACCGAGTCGTAGATGGCCTCCAGCCAGCGCTGGCTCTGCCGGGCCGCCTCCTCGGCGGTCCGGCGCTCGGCGATTTCGCGCATGAGGTTCTCGCGGAACTCGGCCTGCTCGGTGATGTGGCGTTGCAGGTCGTTGCGCCAGCGCTCCAGCTCCAGGGTCACACGGTGCACCTCCTGGCGAGCCGACTCGAGCTGCTCGAGCATGTCCAGAAGAAGGCGGACCACCTCCTTGGAAACCACCACCTCGGCCGGAAGCGTCAGGTGATGCAGCCCACCCTCCAGGGGCTCGACCCGGGGAAAGTCCCCCGGGGTGACCACCAGCCCGACCAGCCGGTCGGCCGGCCCGGGCAGCAGACGACAGGCCTCCTCCACGGTCCTGGCCCACAGCGCAAAGGGATGTGTCCGGACTTCTCGCAGGTGCAGCGAATGGCGCAGCACGAACCCCTCCGGCGCCCCCGGCGCCGCGGCGAAGAGCCGGGGCTCAGCCACCAAAGGCGCCCAGGACCAGGGTCGTGTTGTGGTAGTAGGAAGGGGACATGCTCCCGTCGTGCTCCATGAACGGCCCGATCTCGCCGAAGGAGAGGAACCCGACCATGGGGAGACCAGCCAGGCGGGTTCCCAGCTCGCGGACCGCCAGGTCGTAGCTCTGGCCGAAGAGCCAACGCCGACCTGCGCAGGTGACGCTCAATGCGAAGTCCGGCTTGAAGTCCACCGAATCCAGTCGAGCGAGGTCCTCGCGCACGCCTTCGGTGGCAAAGGTCGGGTCGACCTCGCAGGGGCGGATCTCGGTGCCCGGCAGCAGGTTCCCGGAGACATGCAGGGCCCCGGTCTGACGATCGAAGCCCCGGGGCGTCCGCAGGACGAAGTAGCCCCCGGGGACCGACAGGGCCAGGGGCATGGTTCCCACATCCCCTTCGCTGGCCGCCTTTCCCAGCCGGCCACGCAGGAACTCCTGGGCAGGCATGCCGCTGATGCGGAAGAGCTTGTTCCCCTCGGACTCCTCGACGACGCCCACCTCTTCCAGGGGGGTGAACCCGGAAGCTGAATGGATGGCGCTGCGAACCGGACCCCGTCCCCCCAGCAGGGCCACCGCAGAAGGCCAGGCCTGACCGTGGGCCAGGACGAAGGTGCGCCGGAACTGCCGGTCATCTCCGGCCAGCCCTCCCATCAGGGGACAGCCCAAAGCCTGGTTGAGCGCTTCGACCATCTCCGCCCCGTCCGAGCGGATCCCTCCAGCGTGGACTCCGTCGGCCAGGACGAAGGCGACATCCGGGCGCCCCCCCAGATCACCGATGAGGCGTTCGGCGGCCTGCCGGGCAGCCTGGGGGCCGTCTTCGGCTCCGGACTCGACCTGGACCGACCACTTGAAGGCTCCCTCGGATGTCACCCCCATGCCGGCCACCCCGACGGTGGCGATCTCGCCTCCCATCAGGACGCTGTCGCCCGTGCATCCGAAGACCAGGGTCCCGGAGACGCCCAGTCCTTCTTGAAGTCCCTCCAGGAGGCCCAGGAAGTCCTCCTCGTAGTGGATGGTGCAGAAGAGGAACACGACCTCGGGCTTCAGCGAAGCCAGCCTCTCCCCCACCTCGAACCCGGCCCGCCATGGATCGCACCGGATGGATAGCGTCGCCCGAGCCTGCATCAGAACCAAGACCTCCCCGTGCCAGCGTCCTTCCCCCGGCATGTGCCTGTCGCCGTGTCGAATTCTACGCGCCCGGGGCAAGGCCTTCTCTTCAACGACCGTGCCGGGATTCTTCCTTGACGCGCCCTTGACGTTGCCTTCATGTCGCGTGATAATCCCGCCAGACCATGAAGATTTCACCCGATCTCCGCATCGAAGCCCCCTCTTCCCGGCTCCATGCCGTGCGCCCGCCGGCCCCTGCCCCGGCCTTCGAGCCCTCGCAGCAGGCCGACCAGGTCCGCCTGGGCGCTCCCCTGGCCCCGCCTCTGGCGGTGGAACCCGAACCCGAAGGCCCCCTGCCCTCGGACCCGGGCATGGCCCCCCTGCGTCCGGCTCTGGTCGCGTCGACCAACCCGGGCAGCGGCCTCGACGTGCCCTCCGCCATGGTCCTGCTGGAACCGGAAGTCGAAACCGGACTGCCGTCCTCTCCCGACCTGGCCCCGGCCGACGCCCAGGCCATCGGCGCGGTCCGGCAGGGCCTTGAGCAGCACCCCATCCTGGCCCGCGTGGTGGAAGCCTTCATCCTGGACAAGGACCACCCCATGAACCTGGTGGCCTACCTCAAGGACGTGCAGTCCCGGCCGGTCGTCCTCGAACACCTGGACCGGATGGCCAGCCTCTGCCCGGTCGGCCCCAGCGGCCTGGGCAACCTGGTCGAGCTGACCTTCAACCCCGAAGTCCCGCTCCTGACCGACTCCGGGGCTGAACTGGGGAACCGCGACGGGGTCCCCGGTCCTCAGCGGCTGCGCCAGCAACTGATCGACCGGGACCCGGAGCTCTTCGCCATGGGACAGCCCGAATCCGAGGAGGAATGGGGTCGCCTGAAGGCCCACGCCAGCGTCCTGCGGACCGAGGTCCTGCCCGGACTGACCGGGGAGTTGGAGGCCCTGGTGGCCGATCTCCCCACCTCGGGAGGCTTTCCCGCGGTGAATGCCCGCGCCAAGAGCGCCGCGGGGATGGCCGACAAGATCGACCGGATGCAGAGGGGTAACGACGGCAAGGCCCCGCGGCCCGACTACTGCCTGGCCGACATGCCCGACGCCGTGGGCGGGCGCATCACCGTGCGCGATCCCCGTCAGTTGCAGCAGGTGATGGACCGCCTCGAGGAGCGCTTCGGCAAGGAGAACCTCTTCGAGAAGGACAACTTCTACGCCAATCCCAAGAAGCGCCTGCGCCCCTACCGCTGCATCACCTACACGGTGGTCCACCAGGGGGTCCCCTGCGAAGTGCAGTTGACCACCCTGAACGCCAGCCTGGCCGCCGACCTGTGGCACAACACGGGGTACAAGCCCCTGCACCCCGACCTGACCGAGGACGAGATCGGCTACCTGGGCGATCTGCAATGCTCGGTCAGTGCCGACGAGCACCGCATCCTGGGGACCGGGGCCAACTGAGATGAGCGAGCCTGGCCACTATTTCGTCCTGGAGGTCGCCTTCCCTGACGGTCGTCGCTCGCACCCGGCCTACATCCGGGAGGGCTCACCCGACTGGAAGGGCCGACTGGACGCCGCCGTCGAGCACTTCGAGAACCTCCACTCGGGCCTGGCCCAGGTGAACGTCCACTGCGCCCGGAGCCTGGCTGCCGCCGGCGTGACCGCGCCTGAGCGCATCCTGGAGTGGCCGCTTCCCGAGGTCTGACCCTCCGAGAAGGTCGGCCGCCCTGGAAGCGGAAGAGTCGCCAGGTGGGAAGGTTCAAGCTGGTCGCCCAGGAGGGTCTGGACGCCGGTCGCGTCTTCTACCTGCGTGGAGACCCGATCACGCTGGGTCGGCCGGGTGCGGACGGGGACTCGACCGTGGAGTTCGACGAACCCAGCGTCTCCAGGGTCCATGCCTTGCTGAAGTGGCGCGCCGACCAGGACTGCTACGAATTCTCCAACAGGTCCTTCACCAGTCCCGCCCGGATCAATGGTGAACCCGCCTCCTCGGGGGCCCTCCTGGTCCACGGCACCCTCATCCAGATGGGCGCCCTGGTGGTCCAGGTCCGAGATTCCCAAGAGGAGCTCCCGGACCCGGAACCCTTCATGGGCTGCCTGGAACTGCTCCATGGCCCGGGGTTTGCGGGTACCCGCTATCCCCTGCGTCGGGTCGCGATGACCATCGGCCGCTCGCCGGAATGCGACCTGCACATGGCCAGCCCCGCCCTGTCCCCGGTCCACGCCTCCATCGAATGGTACGAGAAGCTGCCGGTCCTGCTTCCCAAGTCCAATCGCGAGATCTACGTCAACGGACAACCCATTCCCCGAGGGACCTTCCTGCGCCCGAACGACTTCATCCTCCTGGGAACCGGAGTCGCCCTGCGCTGGCTTCCGGTCAGCGTCCTGGCCAAGGAGGAACGCCCGGCGCCAGCCCAGGAGGCGATCCCCGAGGTGGAGCCCGCGACGCCGGCGCCCGAAGGCGGCGCCGACCTGTCCACCGAGATCCCCCGGCCCGAGCCGGAGCAGGAGGCCGCCACCACCTCGCAGCGCGCGGCCTTCTTCGCCGACCTGGCCGGACGTCTGGAGCGCGGCGAGCCCATCCGCCGAGCTGTCGAGGCGTCTGCCCAGGCCTTCATGCCGGCCCTGGCCGGCCCGCTGCACGAGGCATTGGGCTCCGGCCAGGGCCTGGCCGAAACCCTGGCCCGCTTCTCGGACTGTTTCACGCCCTACGAGCTGGGCATGGTCGCTGCAGGCGAGGAGGCCGGACTGCTGGACGAGCTGCTCAGGACCCTGTCGGACTCGCTGGAGGCAGAGCACCGCGCCCGACGCCGGCGGATCCGAACGGCCGGCTGGACCTGCCCGCTTCTGGCCCTGGTCGTGGCGGCGCTGTGCCTGGCCCTGCTGGGAGGACAGCCGGGACCCGCAGGCTTCGGATCGGCGTTGGGCCTGAGCCTGACGGGGACGGCCCTGCTGGCGCTCCCCCTGGGGATGAGCCTGAAGAGGCTGCAGCGCAGGCACTGGTTCAGCCGCCGAGCCGACCGCCTTCTGGACCGCCTGCCCCTGATCGGCAGCGCCCTGCGGCTTCAGGCGGGAGAGCGCTTCCTCAAGGCCCTGGGTCCTCTGCTGCGTTCCGGGCTGCCCGCCCACCGCGGGGCACTCCTGGCCGCCGGGTGCACCGGAAGCACCACGCACACCATGGCCCTGATGCACGCGGCGGGCCGGATCGAGAAGGGGGAGCCCGTCCTGGATTCACTGGCGCCCACGGGGCTCTTGAGTGCCGAGGTCCTGGCCGAAGTCAAAAAGGGCGAAGAGCACGGGGACCTCCCCGAACGGCTGGCGGCCGCCTCGGCCCGCCTGGAAGAGGCCTCGCGCACGGCCCTGGCCCGAGCCTTTCCCCTCCTGGCCCTGGGGCCGGCCCTGCTCCTGGCCTGTCTGAGCGCCCTCAGCGCCGCCCTGGTCTGGCTGGCCTCCCGCTGACCCCGATGACACCCATGGCCCCTGGCTGAACCACGGAGGGCGCAGTCGACGCATTCGCGGCTCTCGATCCCGGTCTCAAGAGCACGCCCTCGGGGGCACGAAGACCGACCCGTTCGCCCTTGGCGTGCTCCGAGGTCTCCGTGGTTCCGTTCATCGATGTCGCCATGTTCTCCCCCCGAGATGCCCAGAGGGTGTCCAAGGCAACCGGCAGCGCCGGCCTCCTTTCGAAGAGGAGCCGAGCGCCCCGACGCCCAACCAGGGGCCATGTCGATCCTCCGCCTCGAAAACATCAGCCGCCAGTTCCGAACCGAGCCCCTCTGGCAGGACGTCACCTTGACGGTGGAGCCGGGTGAGCGGCTGGGCATCCTGGGCAGCAACGGCTCGGGCAAGACCACCCTGCTGCGGGTGATGGCCGGAGTCGAACCCGTCGACCGCGGACGCCGGAGCGTGGCCTCGGGGGTCCGGGTGGGCTACCTCCCCCAATCCCCGACCTTCGCTTCCGAGCTCTCGGTCCTGGATGCCCTGTACCACTCGCAATCGGAGGCCATCGATCTGCTCCGCGCCCACGAAGAGGCGTGTCGGCGCCTTTCCAAGGGCGACCCCGAGGGACGTTTCGCTGCGGAGGTCTCCGAGCTGGCGGGACGACTGGAGGCCCTGGGAGCCTGGGATCTCCACACCCGGGCCCGGACCATCCTGACCCGGCTGGGCCTGCCGGACATGGAGGCGCGCGTGGGCAGCCTCTCGGTGGGACAGCGCAAACGGGTCGCCCTGGCCGAGGCCTTGATCTCCGAGCCCGACCTGTTGCTGCTGGACGAACCCACCAACCACCTGGACACGGCGGCCATCGACTGGCTGGAGGGATACCTGCGGCACTTCGCCGGAGCCCTGGTCATGATCACCCACGACCGCTACTTCCTGGACCGGGTCACCCGACGCATCCTGGAAGTCGAGCAGGGGTCCGTCCAACTCCATGAAGGGAACTACGCCTCCTACCTGCAGGAGAAGGACCACCAGGAGAAGCTCCGGGCCGCCTCGGCCGAGAAGCGTTCCAACCTCCTGCGACGCGAGATGGAGTGGCTCAAGCGCGGGCCGCGCGCCCGGGCCACCAAACAGAAGGCCCGTCAGGAGCGGATCCTGGCCATGCTGGAACAGGGCCCCCGGGCCACCCGAGGTGAGCTGGCCTTGGAACAGGCTGGAACGGCGTCCCGCTTGGGCCGCAAGGGCCTGCTCCTGCACGGACTGAGCAAGAGCTACGAGGGTCGACCCCTGCTGCGCGAGTTCACGCTGGAGCTTCAGGGGGGAGACCGGATCGGGCTGGTCGGGCCCAATGGCTGCGGCAAGACCACGCTTCTGGACCTGGTGGCGGGCCGCGTGGAACCCGACCAGGGGTGGGTGGAGATGGGTCCCACCGTGGTTCCAGGCTACTACGCCCAGCGCTCGGGCAACCTGCCCGAGGAGACCAGGGCGGTCGACTACGTCCGTGAGGTGGCCGAAGTCCTCACCCGGCCAGACGGGTCGCGCATCACCGCCGAGTCCCTGATGGAGAACTTCCTGTTCCCGCGCTCGATGCAGCACACCCCGATCCACAGGCTCTCAGGAGGCGAGAGGCGTCGGCTGGAGCTGCTGCGCGTCCTGCTGGGTGCCCCCAACCTGCTGCTGCTGGACGAGCCGACCAACGACCTCGACCTGCCGACCCTGGTCCGCCTGGAGGCCTGGTTGGACGACTTCCCGGGCATCCTGGTGGTCGTCAGCCACGACCGATACTTCCTGGACCGGACCGTCGACCGCCTGTTCCACTTCGGAGTCGGGGGGCCCTCGGAGTTCCCAGGCGACTACGAAACCCTGCGCCAGACGCTGGCCGAAGAGGAAAGGCCCCCGACCCCGCCGCGGGTTCGCGCCCCGGCGCCTTCCCCGGGAGCCCCTTCCCGCGACCGCAGGCTCTCCTACAAGGAGACCCGGGAACTCCAGGCCCTGGAGCAGGAGATCGAGAGGGGCGATCAGCGCCGCCTCGTCCTTGAGCAGGCCCTGGCGGCGCCCTCCAGCGACGCGGAGCGGCTCCACTCGATGTACTGCGAGCTGGAAGCCCTCCAGGCCCGACTGGCCCAGGCCCTGGACCGATGGGCCGAACTGGCTGCCCGCGCGGAGAACGGTTGAGCGCCGGCCTCAGTCGAAGATGTGATAGACCTTGTTGACCCCGAAGCTGGGAACGCGCTCAAACAGGTAGATGAACAGCAGCAAGGAGCCCACGATCAGGAGAATCCAGAACAGGGGGTTGCCCGCCAGGAGCAGCAGAATCTTCTTGAACTTGTCCATGATTGTCCCAGGATAGCAGATCCTCCCCCCTGCCGGGAAACCCTGCGCTCTCCAACGGGGTCCGACTTCCCACCCTGGCAGGGATGGGCCGAGCTTCGTTGAACGGCGCGCTGCCCTGGTGCAAGTTAATCATGGAGGCTTCCCCATGTTCCGTCTCAACCGAAACCTCACCCTGGCCCTGACCCTGACCGTGGCCTTCGTCCTCAGCCTGGCCGTCCAGGCCCAGGCCGCTCCCGCCGGCGATTGGAACGCCGTGAAGGCCCGCATCGAGTCGGCCAAGGACTATACCCTGAAATACGACTACTCCAGCGAACGCGGGGTCCTGAAGTTCGACTACTCGGTCTCGCTGGCCGGGCCCAGGATTCGGACCGAGGTGCTGCGCGGGAGCAGCCGCAACGTAGGCAGCGTCGTGGTCTACGACCCCTCCTTCGCCGCCGACAAGGTGCGCGCCAAGATCGGGATGGGCCGGATCACCCGCGGCCTGGACCACCCGGACGTGGTGGGGACCCCCTTCTTCCAGCCCCTGTTCACGATGATCCTCAACGAGTTGAAGAGCTATCCGACCATGAAGGTGGCCGGATCCGAAAACGTCCGCGGCCAGCAGGCGACCGTCTATGAGTTCTCGGGAACCTCGGCCACGGAATACCGGGTCTGGGTCAACGCCAGCCACGAAATGGTCCGGACCGAGAAGAAACGCGCCGGGAAGGTCATCGAGACCCGCGACTTCCGCCAGATCCGCTGGAACTGCAACCCCAAGGTCGGGTTCTAGGGGCTTCCAGACCTTCTGGATCCCGTCGACCAGCGATCCTCCAAGTGGGGGGGCCCCGGACGATGAACGCGCCGTCGAGGAGATCCCCTCCCCGACACGAACATTGTGCGCAGGTGCCTTGGGCACCAGGCAAAAGGGAGCTGACATGCAGCAGGACCTGGAAAAGAAGTCGGTCACCGAACTGACCCGGCAGGTTGAAACCCTGACCCGACAGGTTGCCAACCTGACCCAGCACACCCGGAGCCTGGAAGAACGAGCCTTCGACCTGTACACCATCTGCCAGGTCGGACGGGCCTTCACGGGGGACAACCCTGTCAAGATCAGCGAGGTCCTGGTGGCCGCCATGTCCGACCGGATCGGCGCCACGCGGGCCCTGGTGCTGCTGGCCCGCCAGCCCAGGGGCCCGTTCAAGCCGATCTACGCCCACGGACTGCCCAACGAGGTGGTCCAGCGGATCTGCTTCCAGCCCCGCCAGGGCATCCTCTGGCAACTGCTGAAGGCCGGCGAACCTTTCGCAGTGGCCGATTCCAGCGGCCAGACGCTCTTCCCCCGGGAGTTCGAGGAGGCGAACCTGACCCAGGCCGGAATCTGCTACTGGGTTCCGCTGCTGGCCAAGGACGAGGTCCTGGGCGTGGTCTGCCTGGACAAGGCCTGTGACAGTGAGGCCGAGGCCCGCTTCTTCTACCTGTTGGCCAGCCAGGGGGCCACGGCCCTGGACAATGCCCGTCTCTACCAGGAGCTGCAGACCTCCAAGCGGGACCTGGGCTACCAGATGAACAAGCTGGCCATGCTCTACGACGTCGGGCGGGCCCTGAACGTGATCGACGACCGCAATCGCCTGCTGACGGAGATCCTGGGCCGGGCCGCCGCCATCGCCGAGGCCGAGAAGGGCTCGATCATGCTCTTCGACGAGGGCAGCGACGAGCTGGTCGTCCAGGTCGTCCGGGGGATCGACCCCGAGACCGAGCAGAAGATCCTCAACGGCGAGATCGTCACCAAGCGCCTGAAGCGGGGCGAAGGCGTCGCCGGCCAGGTGGCGGCGACCGGAACCCCGATGGTGGTCAACAACGTCTTCGACGGTCCCCAGTTCGTCCGCTCACTCACTTCCCGGGTGAACTCGATCCTGTGCGTCCCCTTGCGGGTTCATGGCGACGTCATCGGTGTCCTGAACATCACCAACAAGTTCCAGGGCAAATCGTTCTCCGACGCCGACCTGCAGATCATCCAGCAGGTGGCCGACCAGGCCGCCGTGGCCATCCACAACGCCCGTCTGTATGAGATGGCCGTCACCGACAGCCTGACCCGCCTCTACATCCGCCGGCACCTGTTCCATCGCCTCAACGAAGAGATGCGCAGGGCCCACCGCTACAAGCACCCGGTCAGCCTGCTGATGGTGGACATCGACCACTTCAAGTCCCTCAACGACACCCACGGCCACCCCTGTGGAGACAAGGTCCTGGTGGAGGTGGCTCGCATCCTGCGCCGTTCGGTTCGCGAAACCGACCTGGTCGGGCGCTATGGGGGCGAGGAGTTCTGTCTGGTCATGCCCGAGACCGATCTGGACGGTGCCTTTGTGGTGGCCAACCGGATGCACAGCCTGCTCGAGGCCCTGGAACTGGTCTGGGAAGGGACGCCCTTGCGCATCGCCGTGAGCGGCGGTGTGGCCACCTTCCCCGACCAGGCCGACACCCTGGAGGACCTGGTCCGCTTCGCCGATGCCGCCCTGTATTTCTCCAAACGCAACGGACGCAACCAGACCAACCAGTTCCAACCCGAGCACCTGCTCCACATGAAGGAGACCCCGAAACTCCAGCCCGACGAGATGAACGGGGAGATCATGGAATCCGATCTGCGCCCCCGCTCTCGTCCTCGACCCACCCCGGAGCAGGAGATGACCAGCCGGCAGACCGTGGGTCTGGCCGCCCAGAACCCTCCCGAGGCCCGGGCTGGCCAGAAGGCGCGCCCCCGGAGCTAGGAACCCGGATCCAAGGCCCCCCGGAGGTGCTGGCGCAGGTCCTCGACGTGTTCGCGGACCAGGGCCGCCTCCGCGTGGTCCGGAGAAAGCTCCAGCCATTTCTCGAAAGCCGCCACCGCCTCCCGAGGCCGGGTCGACAGGTCCAGCAGGACGCCCAGGTTGTACCAGATCTCCGGGCGGGCGGGGTCCAGACCACTGGCCGCCTGCGCCGCTTCCAGGGCCCCGGATAGGTCGCCGGTCAAACGCAAGGCCAAGGCGAGGTTGTGCTGGGCCCAGGCGGATTCCGGTCGGGCCACGGCCACGGCCTCCAGCAGCGGGAGGGCCTGCCCTTCCTCTCCCGCTCGCATGAGCACCAAACCCAGGAACTCCTGCCCCAAGCGATGTTCAGGAGCGCGCTCCAGCAAGGCCTCGAGCTCCTGGCGGGCCTCGGGCAGGCGCCCCGCCCGGTAGAGCAGGGCCGCATACAGGAGGCGGGCCTCCTGCATGTCCGGGTCGCGATCGACCAGCTCTGCGGCCTGCACCAGGAGGGCTGCTCCCCCATCAAGCCGGGAGGCCAGGAGGGTCGAGTTGAGATGCGCCAGGGCCAGGCCCCCGGTCTCGGTGGCCTGCGAGAAGGCCTGACGGGCGGCCGGGACGTCCCCTCCCTGCGCCAGCAGGACTCCCAGGTTGTTCCAGGCCTGCGGATCTTCCGGGGACGCCTGAACCGCCTGGTTCAGGAGGGCCAGGGCCTCCTCCGAGCGTCCCATGTCCCGCCACGCCGAGGCCAGGTTGACCGAAGCCGCGGTCCAGCCGGGGCGCATGGCCAAGGCCACCTGGAAGTCGTCGGCGGCCCGGGCCGGCTGCTCCAGGCGCAAGAAGACCACTCCGCGCAGGTTGTGGAACTCCGGCACCCCGGACGCAGCAAGCTCGATCTCCCGCAACGCTTGAAGCGCCTCGAGCTCGGCCCCCAGATGGATCCACGCGGCGACCCGGTTCAAGCAGACCCGAAGGTCCTCGGGTTCCAGGGCCAGGTAGGCGTCATAGTATTCCAGGGCCTCCCGGGAACGGCCCGACGCATCCAGGGCCAGGGCCAGATAGGGCAGGATCTCCAGTCGCCCGGCGTCGGCCTGGAGCCCTCGACGGTAGAGGTCGACCGCCCGCTCCAGGTGACCCGAGCGATGCAGGGCCCGGCCCTCACGAAAGAACTGACGGGCCTCCCACTCGGTCTTGATCCCGGGGCGCGGATCAGAGCCTGGGAGCGTCTCCGCCCGGACGGGCAGGCAGGCTCCCCAGAGCAGGATGGCCGACGCCGCCAGGGGAGCCAGGGGTCGCAGGAGGAAGTGCATCCCGATCGGGCTAGGTTCGCTTCAAGGCAGCCTGCGACTCCAGGTGCCCTGCCAATTGGACCATCTCGCGGATGGTGCGGTTCAAGGCTTCCGCCTCGATGTCCGAGAACTCATCCACCAGACGGATCAACCGGACGAACCGCGATTCCAGGGTGAATCGCTCGATCTCCCCCATGGCCAGGATCCTCTCGCGGGTGGCCGGGTCCGCCAGGATCTCGCGCCCCTCGTCGGGGGTGCTGCTGGCCGAGTCATAGAGCGCATCGAATCGCTGGTCGCCCGTTTTGAAGCTCTGCCAGACCACCCTCGTCGAACGGCCGAAGCCCGCGGTGTTCAGAGCCGTCAGCGCCAGGGGGACCGGGGAGGAACCCGACACATACAGGTTCATCCACCAGGTGTCGGGCTCGGGGGCCGGGATGAACTCCAGATGGACCGTCCGCCCCTGCAGTTCGGCCACCATGGTCGGCAGGTGCGGGCGCTCCTCGGTCGACTTCGCAGAGCCCAGGTCGATCCCGAACGGCAGGATCTCGGGGCGGGGACGCTCGGGGAAGGACTGGACCCGACACAATCGGGCCCCGGGAATCAGGTTCAGGAGAAGCGCCAACTGCTCCTCGGTCTGTCTGCCCATCTCGCCCACACTGCCCATGGTGCCCTCCTAGTCTGTCCCCCCAGAGGTCGGGCTTTCGGGGTTCTGTTCCGAGTTCGGCGACTCCTTCCCGACTCCAGGGACGAAGGAGCCCCGAGTCGAAGCCGAGAGAATCTGCCGAAGGCCTGCCAGGGCCCGAGGTTCCGCCGGAGGGCATCCGAAGTGCAGATGGACATCTCCCTGCGCGCCCTGGAGATCCTGCTCCAGGGGCGCCGGCTCAACCGCTCCGCCCTGAGCCGAGCCCAGCGCGAGAGCCAATCCAGCGGCCGCCCCCTGGAACAGATCCTGCTCGAGGCGGGCGCGTTCGACCGGGCGACCTGGCTGGACGCCGCCAGTCAGGCCGCCGGAGTGCCTTGCTTCAACCTTCAGTCACAGAAGGTCAGCGCCACCTGGGCGCAGACGATCCCCCGGGAGGTGGCTGAGCAGATCCCTGCACTCCCGGTCGATCGCCAGGAAGGGCACCTGGTCGTGGTCCTCCAGGATCCCACCGACACCTTTGCCCTGGAGCGACTGACCACCCTGACGAAGTCTCCGATCTCGCCGCGGGTGACCTACAACCCGGATCTCCCCGGCGCCATCGAGAAGGCCTTCTCGGTCCGGATCGACCGGATCGACGCCCACACGCCGCACCAGGCCGCAGAGTCGCGGCCCGCCCGCTCGGGAATGCGCTTCGCCACGGCCACCCGGACCCCCGAGATCGACCGGCAGCTCCGCCTGAGCATGGTCCAGAACATGGGGGTCAGCCGCTCGGTGAAGATCGACGGCTTCGTCGCAGCAAGCCCCATCGGCGCGGCGGAGCAGGCGGAAACCCCCCACGAGAAGCTGGAACTGCTGGCCCGAAACCTGGTGGGGATGACCGAACCGGGCGACCTGCGTCAGAGGCTGGACGCGATCCTCTGCAGCGCGCGCACGGTGTGCCGCTCGGATGGCGCCTCCGTGCTGCGCCTCTCGGAGGATCGCACCGAGCTCTACTTCGCCCACGCGGTCGGCTCGTGCGCCGAAGAGATCATGAAGGTCCGTTTGCCGCTGGACGAACGCAGCGTCGCCGGATTCTCGATCCTGCGCAGGCAGACCCTGCGGGTCAGCGACGCCGCCCTCGATCCCCGTCAAAGCAAGAAGACCGACCAGCAGATCGGCTACCAGACCCGCTCGCTGGTGGCCGCTCCCATCTTCTGGGAAGGCGAACCTCTGGGCGTCCTGGAGGTGGTCAACAAGATCGAGGGTTCCTTCGACGACGACGATGTCGAGTTCATGCAGGTCCTGGCGACCCAGTCCGCCGTGGCCATCCGCCTCTCCCACCTTGCTGAACAGGCGGCCTCCTTCCGTCAGGAAGCCATCGGCGTCTTCCAGGACCTGTTGGAGCGTTCCGGGGTCCAGTCGCGGGCCCGCGGCGAGCTGGTGGCCCGGGTCGGGCTGGCCCTGGGCCAGGAACTGGGTCTGTCCGCAGCCGAACTGGAGCGTCTGGACTTGGCCGCCCGGGTTCACGAGCTGGACCGGCTGGGGGCAGACGCCCCTCAGGAACTGCTGGCGCGAATCCGCGCGGTGGCGGACGTCGCGGCGGTCGTGGGTCACCTGCGCGCACCGTATGCTCGCGGAGGCGAACCCGACGCGACGGTTCCCCGGCTCTCTCGGATCCTGGCCCTGGCCGTGGCCTGGATCGAGGGATTGGAGCGCACGGGCCTTTCCGGGCGCCAACAGATCCTTCGGGCAATCCTTCAGGACTGTGGCAGCCGCTTTGACCCTGCCCTGAAGATCCCGTTCGAGATCGCCGTCAACGCGGTGACCCCACCGGGTTGACCGGAGCGGCGGCCGAGTCCTGGTCGAGCATCTGCAGGAACGGCCGAAGGATCTGCGGATCGAAGCGCTTGCCGGCCTGCTCGGAGAGCAACCGGTGAGCCTCGGCCGGTGACACGGCGGGGCGGTGCGGCCGGTCATGGGTCAACGCATCGTAGGCCTCGGCCATCCCGATCACCAGGGCGCCGACCGGGATCGCCGTCCCGCGCAGCCCCACCGGATAACCGCTGCCATCGTAGTGTTCATGATGGTAGAGGACCAGGGGCAGGGCCCTCTCGACATACCCGAGAGGTTTGAGCAGTTCGACCGCACGCCGGGTGTGCGAGCGGACGAGGTCGCGCTCCTGGTCGGTCAACTCGGTGGGCTTGTTCCACAACTCGGCGGGCAGGGCCATCCGCCCCAGGTCGTGCAACAGGGCCGCCACCCTCAGGGTCTCGAGGTCGGCCGGACTCATCCGCAACTGGCGTCCGCCCCGAACCGCCAGCTCGGCCACCCGGGCCGAATGGCCCCGGGTCAGGGGGTCCCGGTCCTCCAGTTGACGGCAGATCTCGATGAGCATGTCCACCACCGTCTTCTGCGAGGTCTTGAAGACGTTGGCGTTGTGGACGGCCAGCGAGAAGGGGATGGCCAGGTACGAGGCCAGGTCCAGGTCGCTCTTGGTGAAGGTCCCCAACTGCGCCTTGTTGGCGACCCACAAGAGTCCGAAGACCTCCGCCCCGGTTCTCAGCGGTGCCAGCATGGCCTCACGGATCGGCTCGCGCAGGTTTCGGAACAAGCCCAACTGGCGATCCCCTTTCTCCAGGCGGACCGGCGAGTTGGTCTCCAGGATGTAGCGGACCAGGCCTTCCTTGACGGGAAGGCGGAAGGTCTGCACGGTTTCTTCGGAGAGCCCCTCCCCGACCTGGGTCACGAAGTCCTTGTCCTTGCGCAGCAGGACCGCGGCGTATTCCGCCCCCAGGTATTCCCGCGTGACGAAGGCGATCGACGAGTAGAGCTTCTCGGGCTCCTCCACCGAAGAGAGGGAGGCCAGCAGGTTGGGAAGAGCCTCCCAGCGACGAACCTGGTCCTCGATCTCCGAGCGCAGACGATGAAGTTGAGCCTCGACCTCGGCGGGTGACTCCTGCGGAGGGCGGCGGACCCTCCCCAAGCCCAGGGCAAGGCCCAGGCCGAGAAGCATCCCCGCCCCCGCAGAGATCGAGATGTGGAGCCAGTTCAGGTCCATCGCAAAAGCCATCGGCGGGGTCCCGGCGATCCCCTCCCAAGGGAGAGATCGCGGTTCAGGAAGCCTCCTGCTGCATCTCCTCGACGTAGATCAGGGTCGGTTCGGCCTTGCGCTCGACCACCTCGGGGGTGATCACGCAGCGCCGTGCGTTGGGCAGCGAGGGAACCTCATACATGATGTCCAGCATCACTTCCTCGATGATGCTGCGCAGGGCACGAGCCCCCGTCTTGCGGGTCTGTGCCTCGCGGGCCACCACGGCCACCGCCTCCTTGGTGAACACCAGGTCCACGCCATCCATGGCGAAGATCTTCTGATACTGCTTGACCAGGGCGTTGCGCGGCTCGGTGAGGATCCGGACCAGGGCCTCCTCGTCCAGGGCGTCGAGCGTCACCACGATGGGCAGGCGGCCGACGAACTCGGGGATCAGGCCGAACTTGAGCAGATCCTCGGGGAGGACCTGCGCCAGGACCTCCCCGATCTGGCGGTCCTTGCGCGACTGGATGCTGGCCCGGAAGCCCAGGGACTGGTCTCGGATGCGCTGCTCGATGATCTTGTCCAGCCCCTCGAAGGCGCCACCACAGATGAACAGGACGTTGGTGGTGTCGATCTGGATGAACTCCTGATGGGGATGCTTGCGCCCCCCCTGAGGAGGCACGTTGGCCTCGGTCCCTTCCAGGATCTTCAGCAGGGCCTGCTGCACGCCTTCGCCCGACACGTCCCGGGTGATCGAAGGGTTCTCGGACTTGCGGGCGATCTTGTCGATCTCGTCGATGTAGATGATGCCCTGCTGAGCCTTCTTGACGTCGTAATCGGCCGCCTGGATCAGTTTCAGCAGGATGTTCTCGACATCCTCACCGACGTAGCCTGCCTCGGTCAGGGAGGTGGCGTCCGCCAGGGCCAGCGGGACGTTGAGCAGCTTGGCCAGGGTCTGGGCCAGGTAGGTCTTGCCGCAACCCGTCGGACCGATCAACAGCACGTTGCTCTTCTGGAGATCGATCTCTTCGCCACCCGGAGTTCCCTTGGAGTGGATCCGCTTGTAGTGATTGTAGACCGCCACCGCCAAGGTCTTCTTGGCCCGGTCCTGCCCGACCACGTACTGGTCGAGAATCTGGCGGATTTCCCGGGGCTTGGGCAGGTTGCGGAAACGAAGCGGGTCCTCGTTGGTGCGCGAGAGTTCCTCTTCGATGATCTCATTGCACAGCTCGATGCACTCGTCGCAGATGTAGACCCCAGGGCCTGCGATGAGCTTGCGGACCTGCTCCTGGTTCTTGCCGCAGAAGGAACACTTCAGGGTTCCACGATCATCCCCGAAACGGAACATCAAAGACCTCCATCGGTGGCTGGAGCGCCGAAAAATCCGAACGCCTTCGCCGGGTTGCTCCCGGCCTGGGAAACAAGCAAGACTGCCAGGAAGTTCCTGGAAACCCGCAAAAGGCCCCTGGTCACCCCTGGAACTTTCGGGTTCCTAGCGACTTTCCCGCGTGATGACCTTGTCGAGTATACCATACCCGACGGCCTGCTCCGCGTCCATGTAGTAGTCGCGCTCGGTGTCCCGCTGGATGCGTTCCAGGTCCTGCCCGGTGTGTCGAGCCAGGATCTCGTTGGTGGCCTGGCGGATGTGCAGGATCTCCCGAGCGTGGATGTCGATATCGGTGGCCTGGCCGCCAATCCCCTGGATCCAGGGCTGGTGAATCATGATCCGGGAATAGGGCAAGGCGAACCTCTTGCCGGCAGCTCCTGCCGCCAGAAGCAGGGCCGCCGCGCTGGCGGCCATCCCGATGCAGATGGTGGACACGTCCGGCTTGATCAACTGCATGCAGTCATAGATGGCCAGGCCGGCGGAGATCGACCCACCTGGACTGTTGATATAGAGGTCGATATCCTTGTCGGCGTCCTCCTGCTCGAGGAAGAGGAGCTGAGCGATCACCAGGTTGCACAGATGGTCGGAGACGTCGTCACCCAGGAAGACGATCCGGTTCTTGAGCAGACGCGAATAGATGTCGTAGGAGCGCTCACCCCGTGCCGTCTGCTCCACCACCATGGGCACCAGATGTTGGGCCCTGGCGATCCTCTGGCTGGGTCTCATGATACCTCCAAGCGACACTGTGTGTGGGATGAGGGAAGGGCGGTCCCCAGGCCCTGGGGACCGCCGCGGGCTCAGACCTCGGCCGCAACCGGGGCGGGAGCCTCCTGTTCCTGGCCCTGCGGCTGGGGCACCACGTAGTCCACCTTGGTGGCATCGACGACGGCGTGCATCACCTTGTGCCGGACGATGTGCGACTTCAAGAGTTCGAGAGTGCCCTCCTCCCGCATCCGACGCCGCACCGCGGCCTCCGACTGACGGGTGCGGGTGGCTTCCTGCTCGATATGCGGGTCCAGGTCTTCCTCGGTGGCCTGAATCCCTTCCTGGCGGGCCAGGGAGTCGATCAGGATCTCCATGCAGGCCTCGCCGAAGCCGATGCCCATGGCGTGCTTGGACCAGTCCTCCTCCGAGCGCCCCTGCTGGCGCAGCATCTCGGACAAGGTCTGGCCGCGGCGCTCCAGGTCACGGGCCACGCTGGCCGAGTATTGCCGGGCGTGGCTCAGGACCAGGGAGGGCGGGACGACTTCCGGCTGGATCTGCTCAAGCAGTTTCTGGAAGACCTGGTTGGCCACTCCGTGCTCCGCTTCGTGCTGAACCTGACTGGTCATGCGCTCCAGAATCTCCGCGCGAAGCTCCTCGATGGTCGACTTGTCGGAGACGGTCTGGGCGAAGGCGTCGTCCAGTTCGGGCAGGCGGCGGACCTTGATCTCCTTGAGGTGGAAGTGGAACGCCACATGCTTGCCGGCAAGCTCGGAAGGATAGTCGGCCGGGAAGTCGACTTCGAAGTCCCTCTCCTCGCCGGGCTTCATCCCATACAGGTTCTCAAGGAATCCCTGGACGTAGCTGCCCGGGATCAGCTCCATGGGGTAGTTCTCGGCGTTGCCACGAGGCAGGGGTTCGCCGTTCTCGGAGCTGTGAAAATCCACCAGGGCGACATCGCCCTCCTGAAGGCCGCGCTCCTCCTCCAGGGTCAGCAGTTCGGACTGCCCCTGCCGCATACGGTCCAGCACCGAGGCGACCTGCTCCTCGCCAATTTCCGGACGCTCCTGGGTGATCTCCAGACCCTGGTAATCCCGGATCTCGACGTGGGGAAGCACCTCAAAGGTGGCATGGAAGACCAGGTCCTTGTCCCGGGCCTTCTCGATGATGTCCCAGTGCGGCTCGGACAACGGGCGGATGCCGGTTTCTTCCAAGGCCTGGCTGAAGGCTGACGGCAGAAGGTCCTCCAACACCTGACCGGTCAGGCTGCCGTCGGTGATGTGACGGCGGCCCATGGCGACCGGGACCTTGCCTTTGCGGAACCCAGGCAGCGAGAGGTGGCGCAGGGCGGAACGGAAGGCGGCCTCGTAGGCCTTCTCCACCTGTTCCTGCGGGACGGAGACTTCCAGAACGCGCTCGATGGGCGATTTCTCGGTGACGTTGACCTTCATTGTTCCTCCCACGGCGGCCGGCGCTCGAGGGCCGCCCGCAGATTTCGGCGCCCATCGCGCCGGGGAGGGCGCGCAGGGCATCCCGGAAGAGTCCGGACGCCGAGGGAGACCCTCCGCGCCGAATCCTCCGGACGTGAAGAAGGGCTGCTTTCCAGCAGCCCTTCTGGTAGCGTTGGAGCGGAAGAAGAGATTCGAACTCTCGACCCCTGCCTTGGCAAGGCAGTGCTCTACCGCTGAGCTACTTCCGCGTGTTCGCCGGTCTATTCTCGGTGCCGTTCGGTCTTCCTTCCCGCACCGCTCTTTTTCGTCCTATCCCTGGAGTGGGCGAGAAGGGACTCGAACCCCCACGGATTCCTCCAGCAGATCCTAAGTCTGCCGCGTCTGCCAGTTCCGCCACTCGCCCATTCCAGAGACTGCAGAGCCACTCGTGGCGCCCCGCCGGACGAGCGCTATCATAGCGTCCTGGTCTGCCCGGAGTCAACCCCCCCGTGGAGGCAATTCCCGGGCGCTCGGCCGGATCCCGGGGAGGGAGGCGTCATGGCCCTCGAAAGGGCACAGGCCAGGAGGCCCTCACGCCGAAGACCGACCTTGACGGAGGAGACCGGAACACGAGCATGCGCCTCTTCATCACCGGGGGAACGGGATTCGTCGGGGCCCACGTGGTCCGCGCCGCCCTTCAGCGGGGCTGGGAGGTGCGCTGCCTGGTACGTCCCACTTCGCCCAGGGCGGCCCTGGAGGGGTTGGACGTCGAGTGCGTGGAGGCGGACCTGGCAGACCCCGGGGCCGTCGTCCGGGCCCTGCGAGGCTGTGAGGCGGTCGCCCACGTGGCGGGCACCTTCGAGCACGGCCCCCGGGCTCTCCAGCGAATGCGCGCCGTCCACGTGGATGCCACCTCCGCCCTGCTCCGAGGCGCCGAGGCGGCAGGAGTGGCCCGCTTCCTTCTGTGTTCCTCCTCCATCACCGTGGGTTGGGGCAGCCCCGAATCCCCTGCCGACGAGGAGAGCCCCCTCCCCGACCCGGACCGGTCCTTTGGACGCGACACCCCACTTCGAGGCTACTTCGAGACCAAGTCCGAAGCCGAGAGACTGGTCCTCCATGCCTGCTCTCGCGGGTTGAAGGGGGTGGTGGTGAACCCCGACTACGTGATCGGGGCCTGGGACTCCAAGCCCACCTCGGGGGCCATCCTGGTGCAGATGGGCCGCCACTGGATGCCCTTCCATCCGCAGGGAGGCAAGTGCTTCATCACGGCGTCCGATTGCGGCCTGGGACATGTCCTGGCCCTGGAGCACGGGGTCCCCGGACGGCGCTACCTCCTGGGCACCCACAACCTCCTGTACCGGGAGTTCATGCAACGGGCTGCGCGAATCCTGGGCGTCCGCCCGCCGCTGCTGCCCCTGCCGCGCGCAGCCGGCCGGCTGGTGGGACTCGCCGGAGCCCTCCTGCGCCGTCTGGACCAGCACCGGTTCGCGCTCCTGGACGGGCAGGTGGTCGAGGCCACCCAATCCATCCGTTTCCGGGATGGCAGCCGGGCCGAACGGGAGCTGGGGCTTGCGGCCTCCCCCATCGAGGAAGGGATTGAAGACGCCGTGCGCTGGTTTCGCGACCACGGACACCTGCCGGCTCGGAGACGGGCGCCCTGATCCCCCTGGATCCGTGAGATCCGCAGCCAGGGGAGAGGAACCGCGACCCGCCGGGGCCAACTCCAAGGGCATGGAAGAACTCGTCGATCTGGTCGACCCCGAAGACCGCATCGTGGGCCAGGCTCCCCGTCCGGAGGTGCGCCGACTCAACCTGCTGCACCGGGGGGTGGGCATCCTGTGCCGCAACCCACGCGGAGAGGTCTACGTCCATCGCCGCACCCCGACCAAGGACGTCTTCCCCCACCTGTACGACATGTTCGTCGGGGGGGTGGTGGCCTCGGGCGAAACCTATCTCCAGGCCGCCACCCGCGAGGTGGCCGAGGAGCTGGGCATCACCGGGGTTCCTCTGGAGTTCCTCTTCGCCCACCTCTACCAGGGCCCCCACAACAGGGCCTGGGTGCACGTCTTCCAGGTCTGCTGGGACGGCCCGGTGGTCCATCAAACCTCCGAGATCGAGTGGGGCGAGTGGATTCCTGAAGAAGAGCTGGAGGACTGGTGCCGCCGCGTCGAGGTCGTCCCAGACGGACTGGAGATCCATCGGCGCTACCTGGCCGAGAAGACCCGCCACCCCTGAGCGGTGCGGACCAGGTGAGAAGCCTGCTCCCTGGGATGCACGCGACGGATCCTCAGGCATCCAGACCAGGACGGTCCAGGAAGTTGGAGCGGGCGGTGGTGGCCAGGGCATGCCAGAACATCAACTGGACCGGGAACCCCAACATGGCCGCCACCAGGGCCCCGAAGAAGGGCACGAATCCGGCCAGCGAGGAGGCCGTCATGCTGCCCACCGCCAAGATTCCCAGGGACATCAGGAAGTCCAGGGGAGCCTCCCGGAGTCGGCGGAGGATCTCGTCCATGCGGAAGGCCTCGCCCAGCGAGCCGGTCTCGGCGTAGAGGGCGCCCCCCTCCAGGGCCAGAAGCCCCAGGATCAGACCCAGGATCGCCCCCGCCACCGCCAGGAGCACGGTGCCCAGAAGGCCCAGGGCCAGGACCGGCTCGCGGCTGCTGAAAAGCGACGCGAGCACGGGGACCAGGGCCACCCCCATCATCACCACCGGGATCAACAGATACCCCAGGCCGATCAACATGATCATGAGCCCCTTGACGAAGTGGTCTCCCAGGTCGGACCACTCGGGAAGGACATCCGAGTCCTCCTTCCCCGCCAGGACGTTGCGGAACATGTTGACCGCATAACCGCTGGCCATCAGGTTGGCAATGGGGACCAGGCTCAACCCGGCGCCGATCAGCAACTTGGTGGACCAGTTGGGATCCTTTCCGATGAAAGTCAGGGTTCGATTGAGGTCGACGGTCATGTGGGCCCTCCAATCCTGCGAGGTCTCGACGCGCCCCCCGCCAGGGCGGGAGGGCGAGCCTCTGCCCCCAGTATACCCGGGTTGACCAGTTCTTCCGGAATGCGCCTCGCGCGTCTTCCCGAAACCCCATGCCAGGGATTCGGGGACCCGACCGTCGAAGCCGCGAGGGATGGCCTCTGACACGGAAGACCCCCCCCTCTCCCCCGACCTGCCCGTCATCGGGAACTACCGGTTGATCCGGGAATTGGGGCGTGGGGCCATGGGCACCGTCTACCTGGCCCACCAGGAATCCCTGGCCCGCGACCTGGCCTTGAAGGTCCTGGCCCCGGAATTCACCCGCGAGCCCGAATTCCAGGAGCGTTTCCGGCGCGAAGCCCGGATCGCGGCCAGCCTCAAGCACCCCCACATCGCCCAGGTCTACGACGCCGACTTCCGGGACGGCCAGTACTACATCGCGATGGAGTATCTCGGCTCGCGGAACCTGAGGGATCTCATCCGGGAGCGTGCCGGCCCCTTCCCGCCAGCCCAGGCCCTCTCGTTCCTGGACCCCATCCTGCAGGCCCTGGGACACGCGCACTCGCGGGGCGTCGTCCACCGCGACGTGAAGCCTGCCAACGTCCTGGTCGACGAGGAAGGGCGAGTGGCCCTGACCGACTTCTCGATCGCCCGGGCCACCTCCGAGGGCGCGCTGACCCGCTCGGGCACGATGATCGGCACCCCGGAGTACATGGCCCCCGAGCAGTTCGAGGGCCTGGAGGTCGATGGGCGGACCGACCTGTACGCCGTGGCCGTGATCGCTTACGAGCTGCTGACGGGAATCCACCCTTTCCGGGCCGAGACGACCCCGGCCGTGATGAAGGCCCACCTCTTCAAGCGCCCGCCGCCTCCGTCCGAGCTTGTGCCCAGCCTCGTAGCCCTGGACCCGGTGGTCCTGAAAGCTCTTGAGAAGGATCCCGATGAGCGTCACCCCGACGTCGAGACCTTTCGCCGCGCCCTGCTCGAAGCGGGAGGCCTCAGCTCCGAAAAGGAGCGTCTGAACGACTTCCTGGCCGCCATCCTGCAAGGCAAGATCAGCATGGACGAGGCGGTCCGCGCCCACGCCCTGGTCAAGGAGGCCATCGACCAGGAATTCCGCCGCGTCCAGACGGTCCTGATCGCGGACCTGGCGGGGTCGACCCGCCTCAAGCAGCCTGACCGGACCCTGCACACCGACTCGCTGTTCCGGACCTACCGCAAGGCCGTCAACGAGTCGCTCGAAGCGCATGGCTGTCGCTCCTACGAGTGGTCCGGCGACGGCGTCCTGGGGCTCTTCGAATCCGCCTCGGAGGCCGTCCTGGCCGGGCTGAAGATCCAAGGCCGCCTGGAAGAGATCTGCCAGACCCTGGGCAGCCCTGGCCTGCTGAGCGCTCGGGTCGGCATCAATACCGGCAGCCTCTACCTGGACCCCCGGCGCTCGCTGGGTGAGTTCGCCAGCCGCACGGTGGACGAGGCCGGCCACCTGCAGAAGGACTGCCCGACGGGAGGCGTGGCCCTCTCGGAGGCGACCACGCAGGCGGCCGGAGCAGTGGCGGACTATGTGGCTTTGGGTCGCAACCGCGACGGCGTGGTCGTGTATCTGGCGCATCCTGCAGGAAGCCCCCTGAAATGCCCCACCTGCTCCAGCACCGTCCCGGCAGGAGGACGCTTCTGTCCGGGATGCGGACGCAACCTGGCGGTGCCCCCACCTCCCCCCGAAGCTCCCACCACGCCGCCATCCGGCTCGGGCGGGCACGGCGCCTCGGGCACCTTGCAGCCCAGGCCGACCGCTCCCACCACGCCGCCAGCCGGCTCGGGCGGGCACGGCGCCTCGGGAACCTTGCAGCCCAGGCCGACCGCCCCCGCACAACTGCCATCCGGCTCGGGCGGGCACGGCGCCTCGGGCACATTGCAGCCCAGGCCGACCGCTCCCACCACGCCGCCAGCCGGCTCGGGCGGGCACGGCGCCTCGGGAACCTTGCAGCCCAGGCCGACCGCCCCCGCACAA
>Ga0334887_1000611_pt1 | contig 55458 bp, 52 predicted proteins | sample GraSluR1_MG_10_FD_207217 | JGI IMG/M metagenome (GOLD analysis project Ga0334887, IMG submission 207217) | Sludge microbial communities from methane-producing bioreactor in Wageningen University, Netherlands - Granular Sludge_18_07-R1 | ecosystem: Engineered > Bioreactor > Anaerobic >...
GAGGAATACTACTCCGGGAAGAGAGCGGCGTGAAGGATCGAAACGGATCAAGAGGAATTGATAGCGATTCTTTGAAACCGTGAGATAAACGTCTGTTTTCGATGTCTATTTAATCGGGGACGCCGCAAGACGTCTCCCGAGCAGGATATGCTCACTTCACCGTCCCCCATCGCGCATTTGAAGATAGTTCTGTTCGCGGCATGGGCCTGAATAATGCCTTCAAGATCAGAGTACGGATTCAGTTCGCCGTCCGAAACAAGCGCATCGTAATACTCTGCGCCGGTAATTGAAAGATCTTCGGAACTCTCTGCATTTCCAAGAGGGAAAAGAGGCTGAAATGTTGCCAATCCACCCCATTTTTTATGCATTGAAGAAATGTCGCTGATGTTCTTTTTTGTCACCACCATCGGAACTCCGACGTCGGCATTATGTTTCCGCAAGAGATTTACTGCCGCGACAGCGGGTTCGTACGATCCTGCCCCGCGGAAAAATTCATGAACCTCTTTGCAGCTTCCATCGACACTTATCTTGAAATGGTCAAAACATTCAGTCAAAGCTTCTATGTTGTCCTCGTTTATCAGTGTGCCGTTCGACAGTAAGTAGGTGCCAAATCCCTTTGACTTTGCGTAACGGGCTGCTGGAAGTGTATTCTCGGACAACAGCGGTTCTCCGCCGGTAAATGTGATAGTTAATTCATCGGTCATTTCTCTCGCTTGATTCAGAATACGAACGTAATCTTCGTAGAGTAGCCTTTTCCCGTTTTCCACACGCGCCGAAGCAAAACAATACACGCAGTTCAAATTACAGTGCTCCGTCATATTCAGGTAGATAGAGTTCAGTTTATATGGCTTATGCTCGGGCATTTCGGAATAATCTTGGAAAAGGCGGGCGTCCTTCGCCATCTGCAAGAAACGAACAACGGAATCTTTCAAGTCCATTTTTACATTGTTGCAGTACTCATTTGCGATCTCATCGAAGGATTTGAGACCATCATGGAGTTTTAATACCAAGACGCCGTTTATGTTAGTGACGATCCATGAAGGAACCAACGGGTTAAGAATAAGGAAGATATCATTGCATTGATAGACTTTAAAGTGATTTTGATGTATTCCAATCACTTCCCATTACCAATAAAACTATGATCCACTGCAATTCAAGCCAGTGCCACACCTACCGCCGCCACCACCACAATCCAAGCCAGTGCCGCACTTACCGCCGCCACCGCTACAATCCAAGCCAGTGCCACACCTACCGCCGCCGCCACCACAATCCAAGCCAATGCCGCACTTACCAGCAGCAGGAGATGCGGAATTTGCTCTTGAAGGTTCTCCGATTTGCAAACCAGCGGAACTGTCAAACATCGAAAAATCAAAATTCTTAAAACTCATTTTTTTATCTCCCTTCACATTAGGTTTATTGCTGCAACGTGCTTGGAAAAACAGAGGTGGTTTAAATTACCCATTATATTCACATTCTGGATTTCATTCTAGCCCTGTTCCGAAATTTAGTCAAGAGATTTTGTGGAAAAATTCAATAAAAAATATGCACAAAACTCGGTATGCAGTAACTTGACAGAGCAGTTGAGTTCAATAAGTTGTTCGTCCTTGATTCCATGAGAAGCAAGGGTGTTGGGCAGATAATCACCGATGAAGGATACTTCTCCATCGTTCGCGGAATTCAGGTGTTTACTTCTAATCACAATGTCGTGCAGGCGGATGGAGTTCAAGAAAAGCTGCTCTCCCGGCTATAAGTAGGAATGGGAGTAAGGAGGCGGTGGAGCTTCTTCCAATTGGCTGCTGACTTGCAGGCAATGTAGCTGGGCTATAAGGACGCAGACATCAAGAAAGACTACCATGACTCGATGTCGTTGTGTTTCTCGCCTAAAAACATCTGTCGGCGTGAGCGCATTCCGGTATTTTCCGCAGCTGCTTTAAAGTGCGGTTAACTGGCGGAGTGGATCTGATTCCGTTTTTTGCTTTCAAAATTCGTCGACAACGCTTTTTTCACGACGAACGCTTCTTGTCAGCTGCAATATTGAAATTATCATAGCACTCATCCATACCGCTCAAAAAGAAGCGCTAACAGCACACTTTCCGCATCCCCGGTCAAAGTGTTGTCAGTACGCGATAGGCTGGATTCCCTGATCTACCTCTACGGCTATGATCCCTTGCCCTTTTTCCGCCTTTGGCGCATACTGTTGAGCAAGGAAGATAAGGAATTCCTTACTTACGAAGGGGGAAAGCGCAATGGAGCTTGCGAAGATCACGTCGAAGGGGCAGATCACCATTCCCGTCGATATCCGGCGGAAACTTGGGGTCAAAGAGGGCGACAAGGTTTTATTCGTCGAGGAAGCCGGGAGGATCTACATTCTCAATTCTTCGATGGAGGCTCTCAGGGAAGCGCAGGCCGCATTCTCGGGCGAGGCCGAGCGGGCAGGGTTGAAGAGCGAGGACGACGTCGTCGCTCTGATGAAGGAGTTCCGGCGCGAAAGAACGGTGGAGTAACATGCGGGTGATGCTGGACACCAATGTGCTTGTCTCTCTGCTTTTGTTTCCCAATGAACGCATGAACGCCATGATGGAGCGCATCTTCTCGGAGCATGAGCTTATTTTGTCCTCATTTGTTGTGAGCGAACTGAAAGATGTTGTACGGCGAAAATTTCCTGCAAAGGCGAGAGTGGTTGATAGACTCCTGTCGAAAATGAGTTACAGCCTCGTGTATACGCCGGATGAAATGGACGAAGCGGTGTTCGACATCCGTGACACAAAGGATTACCCAGTTCTCTACACGGCGATCATCGAGGATGTTGATATCTTCGTTACCGGAGACAAAGACTTTGCCGACATCGAAATCGAAAAGCCGGTAATTTTGACCCCCGCCGATTTTATGGCACAATACCTCTGATTGAAGTCCGATTACTGATCTGCGTCGTGATTCATCCAAGACAAGGGGGTATACACTATGAAGTTCCGCGATCATTTCAAGGAAATGATGAAAGACCCTGAGTTCGTCGAAGAATACAAGGCGCTTGAACCGGAATACGAGATTCTTGAGCAACTTCTGTCGGCACGGGCGGAAAAGAACATGACGCAGAGGGAACTGGCCGAAATCACCGGTATTCCGCAAGGCCATATTAGCAGAATTGAAAACGCCCCGGGCGTGTTTCTCGCCGGTGCCCGCTATCGAGAGGATCTTTCGCAGCGCGCGCTTGCGGAGATGACGGGGATTCCCCAGCGCCATATCTCCGAGATGGAGAACGGAAAGCGCCCCGTCGGAAAGGCGAACGCCCGAAAGCTGGCCGAAGCCTTGAACGTGGACTACCGGATGTTTCTGTAGCGGCTGCGTACGATCTGTATCGGAACGCCTTCCGAGTCCTCGGCCAAGGCCTCTTCGGCAAGACGATTGTCCAGTTCGTCCTCCAGCTTTTGCATGTGTTCCGCATTCTTCGCCGGGAGCTCGAATCGCTGAAAATGAGTTTGGGTGCGGCCTAATCGTCTGCGGGGGCGAAAAAGCGTGCAAGGAATTCGTCCGGGCTGAGGATCGGCACAGTGGTAATGCCGGCTGTATGCAGGAGTTCCACCGGAAAGTGTTTCCTGTTTCCGGTAACCAGGGGAACGCCCCCTGCTCCCAGAGCGACGGCGAGGAATTTCTCATCGTCCGGGTCGGGGAGGAGCGGCGTGCAAGGAAGAGGCAAGGGACTCGCCGATTGAAAGGAGTGTCGGAGAGTGGAGGCAAGAAAGGAAAGCATTTCCTTCGAAAACCCGAACCGAGGGCGTGTCAGCACATCGAAGTATTCAGCGAAAACAAGAGCATCCGCCACCGGCGCAACGCGTCCGGCGAGGATCAGGTTCAACACGGACGCTGGTTTGCCGGAAGGAGAGAGCAACGCGGAGACAAAAACATTCGTATCGACGACCAGCCGGAGAGGCATCGTCAGGAAGGCTCTCCCCTGCGGGCGCGATGTATCTCCTCGTCGATATCTTCCATAGTCATTCCGTCGAGTTCCTTCTCGACAGCGAAGGAGCGCGCTCGTTCCACCGCCCTCATCGCTTGGGCCTGCCGAAAGCTCTCCACGATCTCCTCGATGTCGTCCAACTCATCCAAGGGGAAACAGAGCGCCTTCGGGCGATTATTGGACGTTAGTATACGATATTCGGGGCCGCTGTAAAGAACCGCCGGATTCTTTTTAATCTCCCGAACGGCAACCATCTTCACGATCAACCACCTCCATTTGATCCCTCGATATACCCTACATCACGACCCCATTGTATCATAAAACAGGGGCGTATCTTGTTTTCACTTCCAACTCTCCGTATCCGTTGCGGCTTCGATGAAATCAAGCAACTCGCGCTCCTGCGGATCGTCGCGGAGCATGCGCGACTGTCATCGGCACGCCCCTGCGATGGCGCGTTCCGTCTGTCCCTCCACAAGCAGCAGAACTCTACTCATGCGAAGGGCCTCCGTCGAAGATGTTCTTCTGCCACAGTTCGCCGAGTGAGTACTCGCCTGTCCACATCGAGAGCGCGTCGGCTTCGAGACGGCGGAAACGGGAACCTCCCTTTTCACGGTTGACGACGACGATTTCCTCGGGCTTGAAATGATTGAGAAGTTGCGCGGATTGCGTCGAGACGATTATCTGAGCCCTGTCGGCGGCGTCCCGGATCACTCCGGCGAGCACGTCGAGCGCGAAGGGGTGGAGGCCGAGTTCCGGTTCGTCGATGATTATGGTCGAGGGCGGGTTCGGCTGGAGGAGCGCTGCGGCGAGGCAGATGAATCGCAGTGTGCCGTCCGACAACTGCCACGGTTGGAATGAAAACGAAGACCCTTTTTGACGCCACTCGAGACGGACGATGCGATCATTCCCACGTTCGTCGGGTTCGAGGAGGAAGTCGTCGAGAAAGGGTGCGACAAGCCGTACCGTCTCCAGAATCGCGGCGTAGTCGTCCGGATGTTTCTCCCGCAGCCGGAGCAGAAAGGGGGCGATGTTCGAGGCGTCCGGGGCGAGTTCGCGGTAGTTCCACGCCGAATGTTCGCGCCTCATTCCGGCGGTGAGCGCCGTATCGTGAAAGTGGTAGGCTGTCCAGCTTGAAATGGCCTCGTGGATGCGGATCACCGGATCGGAAGCGTCGGAGGGCGTACCGTTTCGGAGTTTTTTGAGCCTTGATTCGATGTCGCCGCCGGCGCTTCTCCATTCGCCGGATGGCTGCGCGACGGACTCCGCGGCGATCATCAGCTTTTCAGAGGCGGTCGGCGCAAGGCTGAAGGCGTACTCGTCCTCTCCGAACCTCAGTCGGGCATTGATCTCGGGCGTCTCCTTCGGGCCTCCGAAGAAGAAGGAGTCCTGCCCGCCGTGTTCGGTGACGAAACGCGCAAGCCCCTCTTCGGCCATTGCGCGGAGCATCCGGAAGAAGAGGACAAAGTTGCTCTTCCCCGCTCCGTTGGCCCCGATGAGGAGATTGACGTTCTTCAGCGCGAACTCGCGCGCAGAACCGGCCGCTTCCGTCGGAGGCAGGCTTCGTATGGATTTGAAGCCTTCGATGAAGAGAGCGTCGAGATGTCGGGCCATGGTTGTCTCCTTTCGCGTGCTTCCGCCGAGAGCGGATGTCGACGCCTTTTTCCGCCGTCGCTTCTCGCGGCGAGGACGGAACGAAGCAAACATTTTCGCATCGAATTATATCACCTCGATGCGCGGCCGATGCATTGAAGCTTCTTGTAACAGTGTTTGTAAAAGTACCATAGCGCTACACGTTCTTTGCTTCGTGTTTCTGCGCTCTGTCAGGGGCGGCAACCGCATGCATAATGAAACGCCTTCTCGTTCGTCGGCGTCCGCACGGCAAAAAAACAGCTCCAAAGCAATACCCGGAAAGAGGGCGAGCGCTCTTGTCACGGAGAGCATCTCCGCGTCTCCAAGGCAGCCGAAGGGATTCCCGATCTTCTCGCGCGCGACTGTCATCGGCACTCCCCCGCGATGGCGCCGGCGTTTCTCCACGAGAGGACCGAATGCCCTTCCCTTTCGTACTCCTCGTCTCCGCCGTAGATCAGGAAGGTCTTTCCGGCGCTCTCGCCGGCGATCTCCTTCCAGCGTCCGATCGCTCGGAAGAACTCGCGGGTCACCGTTTTTCCGGATTTGACCTCGACCGCGTCCAGAAAACCGTCGTTTTCGATCAGGAAGTTGATCTCGAAGCCGCTTCGGTCGCGCCAGAAATAGAGTTCGGGTTCGCGCCCTTCGTTGAGACGCGCCTTCAAAAGTTCGACGGCGACCATGTTCTCGAAGACGGCGCCGCGCAGGGGGTGCGTTTCGAGCTGCTCTTCGCTCCGGATGCCGAGAAGGTGGCAGAGCAGCCCGGTGTCGTGGAAGTAGAGTTTCGGGGTCTGGAGGAGGCGCTTATTGAAGTTGCGGAAATAAGGACGGACAAGAAAGACGATGGAGCCGGCCTCCAGGATGGAAAGCCACGCCTTGGCGGTGTTGTGGACGACGCCGCACTCCCCCGCCAGAGAAGAGAAGTTGAGGAGCTGCCCGGCCCGCCCGGAGCACAGGCGAAGGAAGCGCTGGAAGGTGGAGAGGTCGCGGACGTTGAGCATCGAGCGTACATCGCGCTCAAGGTAGGTCGCGGTATAGTTGGCGAACCATGCGGTGCGTTCCACTTTGCGGGTGTGCAGCGGAGGATAGCCGCCCGACAAGATTGCTTCGTCGGCGCTTTCGGGGAGCAACACGGCGCTTCGCAGTTCGTCGAAAGAGAAGGGAGGGAGCTGCAGGAGCGCCGTCCTGCCGGCAAGGCTCTGTGTGATGCTCTCCAGAAGGTGAAAGTGCTGCGAGCCGGTGAGAACGAAGAGCCCCATCCTCCCGTCGAGGTCGATCCGTCCTTGAAGATAGGAAAAGAGCGACGGGACGCGCTGCGCTTCGTCGAGGAGAGCGCCGTCGGGGAAGCGATCCAGAAACGAGCGGGGATCGTTCTCCGCGAATTCGCGCTGGTCGGGATCCTCCAGCGAGACGTACGGTTTCTCCGGAAAGAGAAAACGAGCGAGCGTGGTCTTGCCGGACTGTCTCGCGCCGGTCACGGCAAGACAGGGGAAGCCTTCCATTAGTTGTAAGGCCGTTTTTTCCATTTTTCGCGGGATATACATCCGGCATCACCTCGTTCATGCTCGTTCTTCGGCGGAAAGGGCCTGTACAAAGTGGAGGGTACCCGATTTTCGGCTGATTGTCAATTCAATTACCAATCAGCCGGAGTGCGGTATTCCGTGGTTGACCTGAAAGTCGACCGTGACGAGGTCGTTTCGCTTTTTCTCCCGAAGCAGCGAATCCGCACGGAAATATCTTCATCGTGATAAAATTATGCTATTCTCATCAGGAGGTGATTTCATGCCGCACATTCGTCCTGTTTCGGATCTGCGAAACAAATTCGCGGAGATTTCGAAGATTGTCCACGAGTGTCAGGAGCCGATTTTTCTTACGAAGAACGGGTACGGCGATATGGTTGTGATGAGTATCGAGCAGTTTGAAAGGCTCCAGTTTGAAAACGAAATCGTCTTCAAGCTGAGAGAGGCGGAAAACCAGTCAAGCGCCGACGACAAGCGATACAGCCACGCCGAGGTGTTTGATGCGCTTCGGGAACGTCTGGCCGATGGGCAAAAAGTATAATATCAGGTATCTTGAACTGGCGCGTTCCGATCTTTTGGGTATTGCCGAATATGTAAATTCGCAGGCTTGGGAGAGAGATGCGGCGAACCGGCTGGTCGACTCTTTGGAGAAGGCGCTCTTGCGTCTTGAAAGCTTTCCGTACAGCGGAGCGCTCTACGGAAAATCTTTTGGTTTCAAAGAAGAGCACAGAATGCTTGTCGTCGGGAATTACCTCGTCTTTTATGTCGTGTACGATGATTTTGTGGAAATACGCAGGGTTATTCATGGGAAGCGGCGTTTCTTCGACCTTCTTCAGCCGCTTTCGTGACAGCGCGGCGCGGATGGGTCTTCGGAAAGCCCCCTCCGCGCCCCGCACTTAGTCTACGGCCAGTTGATCGTCCTGGGGACGTCGTCGAAGTCCCACATCATGTTCACCGCCTGGCTTATGGCCTTCAGTTCATCGTACTGTTCCTTTTTCAGCAGGTCTTTCAGCGCACCCGCAATCTCCGTCCACCCTTTCCGGACGTTGTCGTCCACGGCGAGGTTGATCAGGGCAGCCGTCCGGGCGAAGAGCGCCCCCGCCTCCTGGATGGCCGCCGTGTCGTCGCGGAAGATTCCTTTCGCGCTGTCGATGCGCGCCTTGGAGTAGAACTGGACGGTGAATACGGGGATATCGACGACGGCCTTCCGCAGCTTGGCGTCGTATGCGGCCAGCTCGCGCTTGATCGAGAGGATGTCGTCGTTGAGAGCGCGCGTCTTCTCGTAAGGGACCGAGTGTCTGGCGACGTCGATCTCGAACTGGTTCAGATATTTGACGTAGTCGGCGGATTGCCGCCGCAATCTGGCGTAGCTCAGCAGCGCGAAGTTCCACGGGCTGTCCGGCGCGTTCTCCAGAAGCGCGGCGTGCTGCGTTTTGAGAGCCTTCAGTTCGGTAAGGAACGCTTCTTCTTTTTCACTTTCCGCGAACCACCCCTTGAGTATCTCCCACGTGTATTTCAGGCCTTCGGTGGTTACTGGAAGCAGCTCCTGCGGTGAAGCGCCCTTTTTCAGCAGATCGAAGAGCTTGTCGGCGGGCGAAGGTTCCGTTGGTTTTTCCGAAAGCGCGGTGTACGCCGAGTTGATCGTGTTCCAGATGCTGTTGAACCGGCTGGTGAATTCGCCGAGCTTTTCGTCCTGCCTGCGCGCTCCGCGTTCGCTTTTCCCGACGAGGGAGTAGAGCATGGAGTCGTACATATCGAGGCCGTAGGAGAGGAGCCAGAGGATATCCTCCTGCGGCAGGGAGAGGATGTCTTTAGGTTCCGTTCCGCTGAGCGTTCTTAGCTTTTCCAGGCCAAGGTGGTCGAGATCGCCCCGGTTTTCTATGCCGCGAAGTTCGTCGAGCCTGTCGTCGAGCTGTTCGGCGGCGTTGCCGGAGATGTTTGACGCGGCTATCAGGCACATGACAAGAAACAGCGTTCCGAAAAATTTCTTCATGGCGGTGCGTTCCTCCTGACGTTGCATTGATACGCGCTTCGACGGAGCGGAAGAAAAGCGCCTCCCGCTCGCCGAAGCGTGGCTTCAGTTGAGCATGCTCGACGTGAGGTAAGGGGGCAGCGCGCCCCCGGCGATCACGTGGATGCCGTTCTCCGCGAGGTGTTCCAGTGCTCTTTCGGTGGCCTCCCCGAGGCGGACGATCTGCTCGGCCAGTTCGGGGTCGCTCTTCTCCACTCTCTGCGGGTCGAACTTGTAGATGTGGTAGTTGCCCTCCACAAGCGGGCTTTGGACGAACTCCAGCAAAATCGCGAGCGTCTTGGAATCGTTCATTCGGGATACCTCCTCCGTTCTCTTATCAAGGTGCTTCAGGGCGTCGTTCCGCCCGGACCGAAGCTGTGCGCGTGAAGAGTAACGACGGACGTTGCGGGAACCGAACACACATCGTGTCCAGCGCTTTGGGGCGTGTGCATCGTTCAGTGAGATCCGGAAAATGTACTTGCTCCGCTTCATCCTCCGCAGGGGAGGATGGTCCGAAAGCCGACTGCCTGAGAGGCCGATGAGAGATGTGCAACAAATGGAAATAAATAGTAGCAACAGCCGCGCCGTTCGTCAAGAGCCCGCGCGCGGGAAACCTCTCGACGAACGGCGCAAGAAAAAGCGTCCGGTCAGGCTGGAGCGGTTCGGCCGACAGTTCAGCGAGGGAGCTCGGCCAGTCGGCGCACCTGCTCTTCCGGAAGGTCGACGAGTTCCGCGACGAGGGAAAGCGCCATGCCTTTCTCCAGCATGCGCCGGACCGTCTGGAGCTTCGCCAGTTCGACGCCTTCTTTGCGTCCTTCTTCCCTACCTTCTTCCCTACCTTCTTCTCGCCCTTCTTCTCGTCCTTCTCTTTTGAGTTTCCGGATTTCCTTCTCCAGATAGGTCAGCACTTCGTCCGCCTCCTTCTCCTCAAGGTGTTCTTCGAGCACGTCGTCGACTTCGACGCCCTCTCTCCGCGCAAGTATTTTGATATAGGCGTAACTGTGGATTGCCAGCAGCCGCCCCTCTTCCGGCGCAATATTCCGCACCAGCTCTTTCAAACGCTTCAAAGCTCCCCGGATGTCCTCGTCCTTGGATGGGTTCGCAAGGTAGAGCATCGCCCCGAGCGCGTCGTTGAAGGACAGAAACTCGTCCGGAGTGTTTTCTCTCAGAGAGAGCAGCCTGTACTCGAATTTGGGAACATACCTCCAGAAATCGCTGGAATTGGCAACTTTCTCTGCGAACGTCCGATCGGCCGTCCACTTTTTAGCTCCGTCGTAAAAGACGACAGGGATGATGGGAGGCAGAAAAAAGTCTTTTCTTCCGGAGGCGATTCCGGCGTCGCTTACGAAGCGATCCCATATCCGCACCATGTATGACAGCAACCGATACGGCATCAGGAAGTCCACCTTCGACTGATGCTCCAGCAGTACGTAGACGAAGACGTCGTTGCTTCCATGACGGATGCGGTAGAGAATGTCCGATTCCCTCTTCGAAAGGTCCGACGAAACAAAGGAAATGTTTTCAAGGACGATGTCGTCGAGGGCGATCGCGTCCAAATCGATGGTGTCGGGGAGGTCGCGCTTCAGAATGCGCCGGAGGAACTTGAGAAAAAGCCGCTTGTCCCCGAGAAAGTTATGAAAGGCGTAATCCTTGTCTCCCATACGTATCCCCTTCCGAACGGAGATTTTCAATAATTATACCACTCCCATATTCGGCGGATTCAGAAAGCGGGCCTCGGCGACAGTGCGGGAGAAAAATCCGTTCAGGGAAAAACTCGATGAGACCGCGCTCCCTGAGCAAGTCTGTCCAAGGATATCGTCACACTGAGAAGATCGAATTCTTCACAAAGCACAATCGTTCTGTTGGAAGATTTGAAAGATGCGGCGTAATGACGTATTATTTCTTCGAAGGAGTTGATCGTTATGCCGAAAACATCCTCTGCTTCTATAACCCGGCGCGAGGAGAAAAACACTCCGCCCATGCATGACGAGCTTTCCCGTCTTCGCGAGGAGAACGAACGACTGAAAGCACTTCTGACAGCGCACGGCGTCCCATGGGAATGCAACCCCCGGGTGTCGCAGGTACACTCTTCCAAGGAAGCTCCTTCCTCTTCTCTTTCAACCTCCGAAAAAATCGCTCTCTTCCGCCGCCTCTTCAGAGGGCGCGACGATGTTTACCCCGTACGCTGGGAGTCGGCAAAGGGTACGTCGGGGTATGCGCCCGCTTGCGCTAACCAGTGGAAGGCCGGAATCTGCGAAAAGCCGAAAGTGAAGTGCGCGAAGTGCCCGCACCGGCTACTGCTGCCGATGAGCGATCAGGTGATCTACGATCATTTGTCAGGAAAGCTTACCGCGGGCGTCTATCCGCTACTGAACGGCGATCGGTGTTGGTTTCTCGCCCTCGATCTGGACGAGGGCGACTGGCGCGAGGACGCACAGGCGTTTCAGCGCACCTGCCTGGAGCTGAATATCCCTGCAGCGCTGGAGATATCGCGATCCGGGAACGGTGCGCACATCTGGATCTTTTTCTCGGAACCCGTTCCGGCGTGCGATGCGCGTACGCTGGGTACTCTTCTGGTCAGCCGCACCTGCCGGCGGACCCGCCAGCTCTCTCTGAACAGCTACGACCGCTTCTTTCCCAATCAGGATACGTTGCCCGGAGGAGGTTTCGGCAATCTGATCGCCCTCCCCCTGCAGAAATCACCTCGTGCACAAGGACGAACAGTGTTCGTGGACGAGTCTCTTGAAACCTTTCCGGATCAGTGGGCATTCCTGGCCTCTCTTCGCCGGCTCTCCCGCGAGGAACTTGAAGACGTCATTCTACGCACCGCAGAGAGTGCGCACCCTCTTGATGTGGCGTTCACTTTGGAGGAAGACGAAACCCCTTGGCGGCGAACCTCGTTTCTTCCGACGAAGATTGAAGGCACGCTGCCGGTAACTTTGCGCCTGGTGCTTTCCGACAGTATCTACATCGAGAAGGAGGGGACGCCTCAATCGCTCGCCAACCGCCTGATTCGTCTGGCTGCATTCCAGAACCCGGAATTTCACAAAGCGCAGGCGATGCGGATGCCTGTATGGAACAAGGCCCGTATTATCGGGTGCGCCGAAAATTTTCCTCGATATATAGGGCTTCCGCGCGGGCGCCTTGATGCTGTGCTCGAGCTGCTTGAAGAGAATGGAGTCCGTGCGGAGCTCCAGGAGGAGCGTTTTTCCGGGAGTCAGATTGCCGTCGGGTTTATCGGGACGCTGCGCACGGAACAGTCGGAGGCGGTGCGAGCGCTGCTACGTCACGATACAGGTGTTCTCTGCGCGCCGCCTGCTTTCGGAAAGACCGTGGTCGCGGCGGCGCTTATTGCGGAACGGAAGAGAAGCACGTTGGTGCTGGTGCATCGTACTGATTTACTCCGCCAGTGGCGGGAGCGACTGGAAACGTTCTTGGAGCTGCCCGAGGGAGGCGCTGGGGTCATCGGCGGCGGGAAGAACACGTCCTCCGGCAAGGTGGATATTGCAGTGATGCAAACGTTGGCGCGGATAAAGGACCTCGCCGGAATGCTCGATCATTACGGGCAGATTATAGTGGACGAGTGTCATCACATTTCCGCCGTCTCCTTCGAGTCGGTACTGAAGCAGTCCAAAGCTCGCTACGTAGTGGGACTGACTGCGACGCCGCAGAGGCGCGACGGGCATCAACCGATTATCTTTATGCAGTGCGGACCGATTCGGCACAGCGTCGTCAAACCGGAACACGCTCCTGCTCGGCTTGAGGTGCGCCCTCGTCTGCTTTCCGCGTTCCGGACACCTCCGGAGCTGTCCATTCAGGAGGTGTTTCGGATACTGATGTGCGACGAGGAGCGCAACCGGCGTATCGCCGGGGATGTGCTGGATGCGTACCGCGAGGGGCGCAGGGTACTCGTGCTGACCGAACGAACGGAACATTTGACGCTTTTGCAGGAGGCGCTGGGGGATGAGATCGAGCACTGTTTTTTATTGCACGGTCGACTTTCGAAAAAGCAGAGGGCCGACACCTTGTCCGGACTCCAATCTCTGGACGGCGCTGCGCCGAGAGTGCTTCTTGCGACAGGACGCCTGATCGGAGAGGGGTTCGACCATGCTCCGCTGGATACTCTGGTATTGGCGATGCCGATTTCATGGAAGGGAACCCTCTGCCAGTATGCGGGACGACTTCACCGGGAGCATGACGAAAAAGAGGAGGTGCGCATCTACGACTACGTCGAAAAAAACGATCCGCGCCTTCTTCGTATGTGGAACAAGCGGCGGACGGGATACCGAAGTATGGGATACGCGGTGGGATTGTTTGCCGAGAACTGAGCGCTTGCAATCCGCGCGCAAACGCCGTATGGTTTTCTGGTGAAGACGCCGTCCTCCTTTTCTGGAGCGAACGGACGAGGGAATGGGGTGGTGCGATGCCGTTGGAGCTGGAAAGTTTGCGCAAGGCTGTCCGTGCTCTGAACGAGGTGCTGCTCAAGAGCGGCGACGATGAGTTTATGGACGCTCTGGACGAGGTGGCCAGGAACGCGATCAGGGCCGGGGTCATTCAGTATTTCGAGTTTACCTACGAGCTGTGTTGGAAGTTCATGAAGCGCTGGCTGGAGACGAATGTGAGCCCCGGCGTCGCGGACGGCGTCGCCCGCCGCGAACTCTTCCGGCATGCGGCGGAGCACCGTCTGATCTCCGATGTCGAGCAGTGGATGCGCTATCACTACGCTCGGAACCTGGCTTCTCATACCTACGAACCGGATGTTGCCGAAGATGTGTACCGGGTCGCGCGGATCTTCGCTCCGGATGCCTGTCTCTTTCTCGAAGCGCTGGAGGAGCGGAATGATTGACGTCGCTCCCCTGCATCTGCGGACGGTCCGGCACATTCTGGCGCGCATCGTCCCGGGGTGCGAAGCGCGCGTCTTCGGTTCGCGCGTCTCCGGAACCGCGAAAGCCTCGTCCGATCTCGATCTGGCCGTTGTCTGCGAGGGAAAGATGGATTTCGACACGCTGCGCCTTCTGAGAGAGGCGTTCGAGGAGTCCGATCTGCCCTTTAGAGTCGACGTGCTCGATTGGCACGCGATCTCGGACAGCTTCCGGAGGGTGATCGAAGCCGGATACGAACCGCTACCGACGGACGGAAACGGTGAGACGTAGTCATAACGCTTGTGAATCCGCGTCCCGCTCGGACCGTTTGCCTTCGCCCCTACTCCCCCGCCGCTTCCGCGTACGCCACGGCGAGTTGCGCGGCCACGCGGGCGTTGTTGTAGACGAGCTGCTTGTTCGCACGGAGGCTGCTTCCCCCCGTCGCTTTGTGCAGCCAGGCGAGGATGAACGGCGTGATCTCCTTTCCGCGGACGCCCCGCGCCGTTGCGGCCTCAACGGCCTCGTCGATGCCGCGGGCGATCAGGGCGGGGTTCATCTCGTCCTCTTCGGGGATGGGATTGGCCACCACCATGCCCCCCTCAAGCCCGAGCGACCATTTCAGACGGAGCGCGCGGGCGATCTCGCGCAGGTCGTCGGCGCGCTCGTCGACGCGGAAGCCGCTGTTGCGCACGTAGAAGGCGGGGAAGGCGTCCGTCCGGTACCCCACGACGGGGACGCCGTACGTCTCCAGCACTTCGAGGGTCAGTCCGATGTCGAGGATGGACTTTGCCCCGGCGCACACCACCGCGACCGGGGTGCGGGCCAGCTCCGTCAGGTCGGCCGAGACGTCGAAGGTCTGCGGAGCGCCCCTGTGCGCGCCGCCGATGCCGCCTGTGGCGAAGACGTGCACGCCCGCGAGCGACGCGCCGATCATGGTGGTCGCGACTGTGGTCGCGCCGTCGAGCCCCTTGGCCAGCGTCATGGGGAGGTCGCGCCTGCTGACCTTGCGGATGCTGCTGTCCCGCCCCATGTGTTCCAGCTCCTCCTCGCCCAAGCCGACGCGGATGCTCCCGCCGATGATCGCGACGGTCGCGGGGACGGCTCCCTCTTCGCGGATGATCCGCTCGCAGGTGCGGGCGCTCTCCACGTTCTCGGGGTAGGGCATGCCGTGGCTGATGATGGTGGACTCCAGCGCGACGACGGCCCTCCCTCCGGCCAATGCTTCCCGGACCTCCGGCGCGATGCGGACTCTTTCCTTTAAGATGCTGCGCTCGTTCATGAGAATCGCTCTCCTTTATCCATAGGTAGGGCGGCGCCTCCGACGGCCTCGACGGCGGGCACGCTCATCCGTTCGCTCACCGTGTTGCGGCTCAGCAGCGTGAGCGCGGAGGCTTTCGTCGCGAAGCGGGCCGTCCGTTCCATCGTCCATCCGTGCAGCTCGCCGTAGACTGCGGCTGCGGTGAACGCGTCCCCCGCGCCGGTGGCGTTCACGGGGTGCAGCGGGATCGCCGGAACCCGTCCGTGGCTTCCTTTTTCCGCGAAGAAAACGCCCTCCGCTCCAAGGGTAATATACAGTTTTTTCACCCCCGACGCCAGTATGCGGCGGGCGGCCTCGTCCAGGTCGCCGTCGGTTTCGATGGTCATTCCGGAGAGGAACGCGGCTTCCATCCTGTTCATCTTGACGCAGTAGAAACGACCGAGAAGACGCTCCATCCTCCGGCACTTGCCGATGGAGACGGGGTCGATGAAGACCTTCGCGCACGGACCGTCCACCAGCCGCCCCAGGGTCTCCGCGGTCAGGCAGGCGTCCGCGACGACGACGTCGGCTTCGGACAGAAGGGGGGCGCACGACTCCAGGTGTTCGGGCGACACATGGTCGAGGATGCGCATGTCGGAGAGGCCGAGCGCCATGTCGCCCTGCTCGTCCATGATCGCCATGTAGGTCGAGGAGGGGTGTCCGGTGACCTCCACGCTGCGGTCGAGGCGGATGCCGAGCGCGCGGCAGGAAGCGCGGAGGCTCGCTCCGCCCGCGTCGTCCCCGAGCGCCGTGATCAGGGCGACGGAAACGCCGAGGCGCGCCAGGTTCTCCGCGATGTTCCGCGCCACCCCGCCGGGGCAGCTTTGGATGCGTCCGGGGTTCGAGTCCCGCATGACCAGCGGCTGCCCCGTGAAGCCGTGGACGTCGATGTTGGCCGCGCCCACGGCGACGGCGCGGATGCTTTGGTTGTTCACACGCTGTTCCTCCCTGATGGTCCGTCGTTTCGGAAGCGCGGAGTTCGCCCTGTACCGTGAATGAGCGTATGGACAGGCTTCGCGCGCCTCGGATTGATGATACACTATTCCGCAGGGAATGGTACAGGTTTCCGGCGCGGCCGGTACCGCTCAACGGAGCGCATATGCAGAATACAAAGCGAGGTGAACGCCGATGGATGCACAGGAAGGCAGAACGAAAAGCGGTACCGAAAGCGGAATCAAAAGCGGGAAGGATCGTCGTCATCACGCGGCGGACAGAATCTCGCTGAAAGGGGCGCTCGCCGGGGAGGCGACGGATGTCCACATCTTCCCCTCGGCGTCTTCGACGGCGGAGGATGCTCCCCTCAGCGCAGCGACGGCGCGGGTGCGCATCGGGGGCGTGCTGGGGCCCCTGACGGCGGTTGAGGCCGACGTGGACGGCGAGCTGCTTGCGCTGCTCAACAACCCGCCGAAGCCCGACTTCTCGACCAGCCTGCCGTCCGGAAGGCGGCTCCGCGTGGCGGTGCGCACGGTCTGTTCCGCCGCCGCGCAGGAGATCTTCATCCGCGTGCTGCCGGAGACGATCCCCCCGGTGTTCGACAAACTCGCCCACCTGCTTCCGGAGATCGCCGCGATGACTCCGGGGCTGGTGCTGGTCTCGGGGATCACGGGGAGCGGCAAGTCGACGTTGCTCGCGTCCGTGGCCATGCGCCATCTGGAACAGGGGGCGCACGTGGTGACGGTGGAGGACCCGGTGGAGTATCTTCTCCGCTCGAAGACAACCTCGGGGTACGCCTCGCAGCGGGAGGTCGGCCTCGACGTTCCGGACTTCGCCTCCGGTGTGAAGATGTCGCTGCGCGAGGACCCGGACACGATCATCGTCGGGGAGATACGGGACAGGGAGACGGCGCTCGCCACGCTTACGGCGGCGGAGACGGGGCACTCCGTGTTCGCCACGGTGCACGCGGGAGGCTGCTTCGGCACTGTGGACCGCTTCCTCTCGCTCGTCGGAGGGAGCGAGTTCGAGGCCATGCGGCTCGCCGGAACGTACCTCTGCGGCATCCACGTGACCTCGCGCTCCGTGGAGGAAGAGCGGAACATATTCGTGGAGCGGACCTACGAGATCTTCCGCAGCAACGACGCCGCGCGGACGCATATCCGGGACCGGTCGGCGCATCGCCTCTGGCAGGCGCGGCTGGGGACTTCCGAGAAGGACTGGAAGCTGACGATCCGAAGTTGAGACGCAGGCCGCGGAGAGCGTAGCTCCCCTCTTCCGATCGTTGACAGACCTCTTTCGGAAGGCTATCATCGGAGTGAAAATACGACGTGCTAAAAATTTAAAATAAAGGGTGGGATGCGCCGTGTCGAGCAAAAAAATCGCCGGATTACTCCTTGCGCTCTTCTGTTTTCTTCTTGCCGCGCCGGGGCTTCGGACGATCGCCGCCTCCGCGCAGGAGACGGACGTGCTCGCGCTCCTCGAGGAGCGGCAGCGCGCCGTGGCGGAACTCATGGAGGCGGCCACCGTCTACGTGCTCCTCGACAAGGGGGACTCCTACAGCATGGGGAGCGCCTTCATCGTCGCGGACGGCTACGCGGTGACCAACGCGCACGTGGTGGGGTCGGCGAAAGGGGTGCTGCTGATGAACTCGCGGCTGCGTCCCGTGAAGGCCTCCGTCGTGCGGAAGGAGTACGACGACGAGACGGGGGGGAACGACTTCGCGCTGCTGCGCTTCTCCTCCTCCGCGAAGCTGCCGGTGCTCTCCTTCACGCTGCGGGTGCACCGGATGGACAGGGTGAGCGCGTGGGGGTTCCCGGTGCTCGTCACCCAGTTCGACCAGAGCTTCGACGATCTTCTCGAGGGGAAGCGGACAAAAGCGCCGCCCGTGGTGTACACGGAGGGGACGGTGAGCGCGGTTGTCGAGCGGCGGGGACAGAAGACCGTCATCCACTCCGCGGCCATCGCGGGAGGAAATAGCGGCGGCCCTCTGGTGAACGCGCGCGGCGAGGTCGTCGGAATCAATACCTGGGGGTACACGGAGGAGGACGAGGGCGCGTTCGTGAACGCCTCCATCCCGTCGGAGCGGATCGTCGACTTTTTGCTGAAGGCGGGCGTCAAACCGCAGATGTCTCGACAGTCTCCGGAACTCGCCCGGACGCCGCTTCCCACGCCTCTTCCCGCGCCGCTCCCCGAACAGCCGAAGAAACCGAAGCCCGCCCCGACCGTCGAGCCCTCCGCTCCAACGATGGGCGACGACGGGAACGAGGAACTGCTCCGTATGGCGAGGGCGGGAGACGTTGATGCGCAGGCCGCCCTGGGGGCGATGTACTACGACGGCGACGGCGTGCCGCAGGACACGAAGAAGGCCGTCCAGTGGCTGGAGAAGGCGGTAAAGGGCGGGAGCGAGGAGGGAAAAGCGCTTCTCGGCGTCATGCTCGTCTTCGAGGAGGATGTCGCCGACCCGAAGAAGGGCGTCCGCCTGCTCCGCGAAGCAGCCGCCACCGTGGACGAGGACGGCTGGATTTCCGGACTGCTCGGGCGCATTTACTACGAGGGTGAGATCTACGGCGTGCCCCGGGACCTCGACGAGAGTTTCAAGTGGGCCGGGAAGGCCGCCGAGGGCGGAGACCCGGACGGAACGGCGCTGCTGGGAATGCTCTACTACTTCGGCGAAGGAACGGACGAAGACGACGAACTCGCTCTGGAGCTGATTGAGCGGGCGGTCGGGGAGGACAGCTCGCTTGGAAAGGCGATCCTCGCGTGGATGTACTACGACGGCGTCGCGGTCGACGAGGACCTTGAGACGGCGCTGGCGCTGGCGACGGACGCGGCCGAGGAGGAAGAGGCTCTGGCCCAGGGGCTCCTCGCGCTGATGTACGCCGAGGGGCACGGTGTACAGCGCAATGCGAAGAGCGCCGAAGGGTGGGCGCGGAGGGCGGCGGACCAGGGGAACGAGTTCGGCTGGTTCGTCCTGGGGTCCCTGTACATGCGCGGCGAGGTTGTGAAGAAGGACCCCGCCATGGCGTGGGCCTACCTGGACCTGGCGGCGGAGCGCTCGGTGGCGAATGCCGACGAACGGCTCGAAGAGCTTGAAAAGACGATCTCCCCGCGCGACAAGAAACGGGCGCAGGAGCTGCAGAAGCAGTGGCGGAAGGAGTGGGGGCCGAGTCGCTGAAGGCGTTGCGGCGTCCGAGCATGGAACGTGCGGCCCCGCGTGCGGTCGGGACGCATGAAGCGATCCGATGAAAGGGAGGGAAAAAGATGCGCGCACACCACAGATTGGCGGCCGCAACTGTTGCCGTTTCCATGCTCGCGGGCGCGGGAGGCGGCATCGCCTCCGCGGATGCGAAGTCCTCGCTTGCGGAGAATCTGAATCCGGTTCCGAGACGAAACGCCGACGGGAACTACAACATCGTCTTCATCACCACCGACCAGGAACGCTACATGAAGGACTACCCCGCCGGCACGGCCTACGAGGCGCGGGAGCTGCTGGCCTCGCTCGGCGCCACCTTCGAGAAGCACTATACCTGCGCCACCATGTCCACATCGTCCCGTTCCGTCATCTTCACGGGAAAGCACATCACCGACACAAAGATGATCGACAACACGGATTTCGACTGGCAGGGGGCGCTCTCCAAGGAGATGTCGACCGTCGGCGACAGAATGCGCTCCGCGGGGTTCTACAGCGCGCTGAAGGGGAAGTGGCACCTTGGGAACGCGAGCACCATCGCCGACGTGGAGGACGAGCTGACCGACCTCGACGAGCACGGCTTCTCCGACTGGGGCGTCGAGCGCGACTACATCGGCAAAAAGTGGGAGGGGTACGAGATCGACGGGCAGATCGTGACCGATACCGTCGAATGGTTGCGGAACATCGGCGCGGCGCAGAACGCCGGGGGGAAGTCCTTCTTCCTCGCCGTGAACCTGGTCAATCCGCACGACATCATGTACTACAACTCCGACCCGGACTATATCGGCCCCGTTCCCGTCGGACTTCCTCCAGACGACGATCTGTACAAGAAGACCTACGACGTGCCGATCCCGTCCTCTTGGAACAGGGATGTGAGCGACGGGACGCTCCCCGTCGCCGTCTCGCTCTTCAAGAACTTCATGAACCGGCAGACAGGGGTCATCTCCACCGCGGAGGACTGGAAGGCCGCGCAGGACTACTACTTCAACTGCATACAGGACTGCGACAACCATCTGATGGATCTTCTGCTGGCCCTGAGGGACATGGGGATGCTGGACAACTCGATCATCTTCTTCACCGCCGACCATGGGGAGATGGGCGGCGCGCACGGCCTGAAGGGGAAGGGCGGCCTGCTCTTCGAGCAGAATCTCCACGTTCCGCTCATCATCTATCATCCGGAGCACGAAGGAGGGCGTTCCGTGAACGCGGTCACCAGCCATATCGACCTCGCGACCACCTTCATCCACATGAGCGGCTTGAGCGCCGAACGAAAGGCGGAGGTCGCCGAGGGGTTGCCGGGGAAGAATCTGATGGAGCTGATCGACGGGACGTCCAGGTCGGTGCGGAGAGGCGCGCTCTTCTGCAACGAGCTGATCTCGACGACGATGGCGCGCGCCGTCAGGGATGCGAACGGCGCCATCAAACACTATACCTTCGACACCAGCGTCCGGGGGCTTGTGCGCGCGGCGATCACGGAGCGCTACAAGTTCGCCCGCTACTTCGGCGGAAATTTCAACACTCCGACTACGCTCGAAGCGCTGCTGCGCGACAACGACATCGAGCTGTACGACCTGGAGAACGATCCGGGCGAGCTGAACAACCTCGCTCTCGACCCGGAGACGAACGCCGGGCTGATCATGGAGATGAACGCGCTGCTGAACGAGCTGATCGCGTCGGAGATCGGCGAGGACAACGGCGACGAGTTCCACGGGATGATCGCGGCGTACTACGCGAGCCTGAACAGAGGCGGCGACGGCGGCTGTACGACGGCCTCCGTTCCCGGTATGTTTCGCTTTTTGCCGCTGTTGGCGCTGCTGCCGCTCCTCCGCCGCAGGAAGTGAACGGATGACGGGAAGCGATTCGAGGACCTTCGCCGTGATGGCCAAGGTCGTCGGCGGTTTCTGTAATCTGCGGTGCGAGTACTGCTACTACACGGAAAAGACGAAGCTCCTCGCGCAGACGCGCCGCCTGATGCCCGACGACGTGCTTGAGGCGTACGTCGTGGAGAACCTGCGTATCCACGGGAAGGACGCCGTCGTCGAGTTCGCCTGGCACGGCGGCGAGCCGCTTCTTGCCGGGATCGGTTTTTTCCAAAAAGCGATCACCCTGGAACAGAAGTACGGGAAGGGCAGGAAGATCGTCAACACCGTGCAGACCAACGCGACGCTGCTGAACGATGAGTGGCGCCAATTCTTCGCGAAGCACGACTTTCTCCTGGGGGTGAGCGTCGACGGCCCGGAGGCGCTCCACGACGCCTACCGGAGGGGGCCGGACGGAGGCTCGTTCAGCCGCGTGATGGCGGGAATCGAACTGCTTCGGAAACACGGGATACGCTTCAACACGCTCACGACGGTCAACGCGGCGAACGAAAAACATCCGGATGAGGTTTACGACTTCCTCCGGAGATACACGGACTACATGCAGTTTCTGCCCGTGGTCGAAAGCGACGCCGCTTTCTTCGAGATCGAAGACGGGCAGCGGTTCGCGACGCCTCCGGGGATCAGGAGCATGTTTCTGCAGCACTCGATGGCGCCCTTTTCGGCAAGTGCGGAAGGGTACGGCCGCTTTCTCGTCGGCGTCTTCGACCGATGGAAGGAGCGGGACTACGGGAGGAAGCACGTGCAGATTTTCGAGACGACTGCCGGCAACATGCGCGGCGTCCCCGGCAGTCTGTGCGTCCACAACCCCCTGTGCGGACACGGAGCGTCCGTCGAGGTGGACGGCGCGGTCTACTCGTGCGACCACTACGCTTTCCCGAACTACATGCTGGGGAATATCCTCGAAACGCCGCTCGACGAGATCATGGAGAAAAACCGTAAATTCGGAATGCACAAGACGTACGGACTCCCCAAAGAGTGCTTCGCCTGCCCGTACATCAGGCTCTGCTTCGGGGGCTGTCCGAAGGACAGGGTGCTCCTCTCGCGGGACGGAGAACGGGGAAAGAACTACCTCTGCGAAGGGTACAGGCTCTTTTTCAAGCACTTTCTGGAGCAGATGGAGGGGGCGCTTCCATAGCCGATCTATTACATCGTTGTTCTTGACCCGGGGAAGGCGCATCTGTAGAATTATTTGAAAATACGAAAGGATGTGATGCTATGCACGCTCAGCCTGTCGCGAACAGCGTCTACGTCGCCGCTCCCGAACTGAGGCGGTTTATGGAGCAGGCTTTCGAAAGCCTCGGGGTTCCCGCCGACGAAGCGCGGATCTCCGCCGACGTGCTTCTGGAGGCCGACCTTCGCGGGATCGACACCCACGGCATAGGACGGCTCTCCATCTACGTCGGGCGTCTTCAGGCCGGAACGCAGGCCCCGACGTCCGCCATCGGCGTGGTCGAGGAGGGCCCGGGAACCGCGCTCGTTGACGGAGGCGGCGGCATGGGGCACGTCGTCTCCACGAAGGTCATGGAGAAGTTCGTCATCAAGAAGGCGAAGGAGAACGGCATCGCCGGAATCGCCGTCCGCAACTCGAGCCACTTCGGCTTCGCCGGGTACTACCCCCTCATGGCCGCCGAGCACGGCATGATCGGCATGGCGTTCACCAACGCCCGCCCCTCCATCTGCCCGACCTTCGGCACGGAGCCGATGCTGGGGACCAACCCCATCGCCTTCGGCGCGCCGACCGACCTCGACTTTCCCTTCCTGTTCGACGCGGCCACCTCCATCATCCAGCGCGGCACCGTAGAACTCTTCGAGCGCATCGAGCGGCCCCTCCCGGAAGGGCTCGTCGTCGGCCCGGAGGGGGAAGCGCTCTCCGATCCGACCTCCATCCTCGCCGGAATGCTCAAGGACCAGGCGGCGCTGCTTCCTCTCGGCGGCAGGGGCGAGGAAAAGGGCGGGCACAAGGGGTACGGTCTTGCCATCATGGTGGAAATCCTCTCCGCCGCGCTCCAGAACGGCCCGTACCTCAAGCAGGTCACCGGCATCGGCATGGGGCACTTCCTCTTCGCGATGGACGTCACGCGCTTCGTCCCGCTCGACGTCTTCCGCTCCGTCACGGGGAACATTCTGCGCGACCTCAGGAACTCCCGCAAGGAGCCGGGACAGGAGCGCATCTACGTCCCCGGCGAGAAGGAGCACATCATGCGGAAGCAGCGCCTGGAGACGGGCGTTCCACTGCCTCCGGGCTTCGTGAAGAAGCTGGAGGCGATGGCCGACGACCTGGGCATCGCCCGCCTGCAACCGAAGGGGTAAACTGCGCGCCGTCCGAATACATTCTCTTCGGAGCGTCGGAGGTCTCCTTCCCTCTGCCCGGAGCGCCTGCCGCTCCGAAGAGAATATGGTATTCTTCGGGAGCGGCGGAACCGTGTGCCGTTCCGCGTATATTCGGAAGGAAATCGTTCTCGGAGCGGGCAGGAGGAAGAGTCCGCGCGGTTTTCGGAGAGTGCCTGCAAAGGAGTTTTTCGATGGACAAGCTCTCGATCGGCAAGATGGCCGAGATCAACAGAGTCTCGGTGCAGACGCTGCGCCTCTACGATCGTCTGGGGCTGCTGAAACCGCAGTACGTGGACGAGAATCGCTACAGATACTACAGCATCAAGCAGTCGGCCCGTCTGGACATGATCCAGAACCTTCAGCTTCTCGGCATGTCGCTTCGGCAGATCAGGGAGCAGCTCGACACGCAGGACGTCGCCGTCGTCGAGAAGCTGCTCGAAAAGCAGAAGGCCAGGCTCGACGACGAGGCGCGCCGCCTCTCCGCCACCAGAAGATGCGTCGAGCGCACGCTGATCAACTACAAGCGCTACCACTCCGCCCCTCGGGACGGGATGATCGTTACGGAGTTCATCCCCGACCGCGCGATCTACTGCTACGACAGCGGCATCAACTTCTACGACTACGGATTGGAGACGTACGAGTACATCCTCCGGGAGCTGAAGGGGCACATCGCGCTCAACGCTCTCCCCATGGCCTACTTCTGCAACGTGGGGACCGTGCTCAGAAAACCGCTTCTGCTGAGGAAAGAGTTCGTCTCCACCGAGGTGTTCATCTTCGTCGACGACGACTTCCAGCTGTCGCCGAACGTCGAAACTCTGCCCTCCGGGACGTATCTCTGCATGTCGTGCGACAGCTTCCACAAGGAGAAGGAGTACGCCGGAAAACTCCTTGCGCACGCCGAGGAGAACGGGTACGAGATCGCGGGCGACTACATCTGCGAGGTGATCGCCGATCTGCCGGTTTTCCGCAACAACGAGCGAGGCATGTTCATCAAGTTGCAGGTTCCGATACGTTTTTAACGCGCTCCCCTTGACTCTATACCATGTAGAGACCCTATAGTGAAAATAAGAACACGTGGAAGAAGCGAAACAAACTCTACGTTCAGGGGGGTATTGCGTTATGGAAAGGAAACTCGCGGTCGCCCAGTTCGGATGCGGAAAGATGTCCGCCTACACGATGCGCTACGTCTACGAAAAGGGCGCGGAGATCGTCGCCGCGTTCGATATGAACCCTGCGGTAGTAGGCAAGGATATCGGCGCGATCATGGGAACGGAGAAGAAGGGCGTCGCGGTGCTGGACGCGAAGATGGCCGACGAGACGCTCGCCGCGCTGAAGCCCGACGTATGCATCATCACCACCATGAGCCTGATGAAGGATCTTCGGGAGGCCATGCTCGTGTGCGCCAAGAACGGCGTCAACGCCATCAGTACGTGCGAAGAGGCGTTCTACCCGTGGAATTCTTCCCGCGCCGTCACCGAAGAGATCGACGAGCTCGCGAAAAAGAACCACTGCACGATTTGCGGCGCGGGGTACCAGGATGTCTTCTGGGGCAACCTGATCGCTACGCTCGCTGGAGCGACGCACACCATCCGCACGATACGCGGCAAGTCCAGCTACAACGTGGAGGATTACGGCATCGCGCTCGCGCAGGTGCACGGCGCCGGGCTGACGCTGGACGCCTTCGAGAAAGAGATCGCCTCGGCCGACAATATTTCCGAAGCCGAGCGCAAGGCGCTTATCGAGAAGGGAGAGTTCCTTCCCTCCTATATGTGGAGCGTCAACGGGTGGCTGTGCGAACGCCTGGGGCTGACTCCCGTTTCGCAGACGCAGAAATGCGTGCCGCATACGCACACGTCCGAGCTGCACTCGAAGACCCTCGGCATGACCATCCCGGCGGGACACGCGACCGGCATGTCCGCCGTCGTGACGACGGAGACCGAGGAGGGAGTCACGCTGGAGACGGAGTGCATCGGGAAGGTGTACGCCCCCGACGAGTTCGACCGGAACGACTGGACGATTATCGGCGAGCCGGACACGCAGGTAGTCATCAACCGCCCGGCGACCGTCGAACTGACGTGCGCGACCATCGTCAACCGGCTGCCCGACGTCGTCAACGCCCCGGCCGGATACGTGACCACCGACAAGATGCCGACCAACTCCTACAGAGTGAAGCCGCTGCATACGTACGTCGACGCGGAAGCGCTTCCCTCGCCGAAGCGGGGCATGTGGCGAGACGAATAGCGCGATTCCGCGCCGCATCGAGATAGAATTTATTAAGAAAAAAGAATCATTCGGGAGCGCTTTTTTCCCGGGTGATTCTTTTTTCAGCGACGGCTACCTCTTGATGAACGTCCCCTCCTGAAGCTCCCGGAACGCCAGGTCCAACTCCTCGCGGGTGTTCATCACGATCGGGCCGCCCCATGCTATCGGCTCTCCAAGAGGTTTCGCGGCCATCAGAAAAATGCGCGCCCCCTCTTCGGAGGCCTTGGCGCGGAATGCGTTCCCCTTGTCGAAGAGTACGGCGTGTTTCTCCGCGACGGCCTCCCCGGAAGGGCCGAAGAGCCCTGCACCCTGAACGATATAGATGAAGAGCGTCGCCCCGGGATCGGTCTCCAGCAGCCACTCCGCCCCCGGCGCCATCTCCGCGTCGAGGTAGAGGGCGTCCACGTACTCTCCCCTGAAGGCTCCGTCCGTCCCCTTGTAGTTTCCGGAGACGATTCGGATGTTCAGCCCCTCCTCCGCCACAGTCGGTACGTTCTCCCCGACGATGTCGTTGTACTTCGGTTCCGTCATCTTGTCCTTCGCGGGCAGATTGAGCCAGAGCTGCGTTCCCAGCATCCGCTCGCTCGGCTGCGGCATCTCCTGATGGAGGATGCCCGATCCGGCCGTCATCCACTGGCACTCTCCGTCGAGGATGCGCCCTTTGTTGCCGAGGCTGTCTCCGTGCGCGATATCGCCCCGGATCAGATAGGTGATCGTCTCGATCCCCCGGTGCGGATGCCAGGGGAAGCCTTTGACGTAGTCCTCCGGATTCGTCGAGTCGAAGGCGTCCAACATCAGGAACGGGTCGAAATCCTGCGTGTCGTTGTATCCGACGACACGCACCAGCTTCACTCCCGCGCCGTCCGTCGCGGGTTTTCCGGTGACGATTCTGCGGATGCTTCGTATTTCGTTCATGGCTCGTTACCCTCCTTCGGCTGTACCGTATGATTGTTGCGATTATAGCATTCCGTTGGAAGCACAACGTAGAGCCCCTTGCGGCTCTCGGATGGCGGCACTGTGTGGAAATTTTCCAAAACATCGTGTATCCTTAGGTGAGGGCAACGGTCCGCCGAAGTACGTCCGGTTCCTTCGCGGACTTTGTACAGTTGCAGTATACTATTCCCGACCCTATCTGAAGGAGATGATGCCATGCGCTACATCGCACTGCTCGGGAGCCCCAGGAAAGACGGGAACACGGCCGCCCTGCTCGCCTCGTTCCTCGAAGGCGCGGCTTCCAAAGGACATTCGGGGGAGGTCATCCGGCTCCACGAGAAGAAGATACTTCCGTGCGCGGGGTGCAATGCCTGTAAAAAAGAGGGCAAGTGCGTTCTCTCGGACGACATGACCGCTCTCTATCCCCTCGTCGAGGGGGCCGAGGTCATTATTCACGCCTTCCCCGTCTACTGGTGGTCGGCGCCAGCGCAGACCAAGCTCTTCCAGGACAGGCTCTACGCGATGGACTACACGCATTTCAAGGGGAAGCAGCTCTTCCTGCTGACGACCTACGGCGGCGAGGATCCAAACTCCGGCCCGCGCCTCTGCGAACAGTCCTACCGGGACATCTGCGAGTTTCTGGACATGCAGTTCCGCGACTGCATCGGCGTCTGTTCCGGGACTACGCCCGTCCGCGACAACAAGCGCGCCCTCGAAAGGGCGTTTCTCTCCGGCGCGTCGATCTAGCGTTCCGTCGACGGACATGTCGGTGGTGTTCGCTTCAGGAAGGTGATAGAAAGGAGGAAGGAACCATGCGCTCTCTGCGAATACGAGTCATTCTGTTGTCTGTGTGCGCGTTTCTTCTGACATCGGGCATTGCCGCCGGCGCATCCGGCGCGCCCTCGCGCGAGGAGCTGCTCGAACGGCCTGCGGCCGGAGTTGTCGCAGGGAGCAACGTCAACGTCCGGGACCGCCCTTCGACCAAGGGCAAGAGCCTCGGGAGGCTGGGGGAGGACGGATACTGGGAGGAACTTGTCGTCGTGGACGCCGCTCCGGGTGATGACGGACAGATCTGGTACAAGATCCTCTCCGAGAAGCTCGGCGAAGGGTGGATGCACGGGCGCTTCCTCCGCTTCGAGGGGCTCGACGACCCGCTGGGGCGCTTTTTCATGACGCTCCGGAGGGATTTCGGGACGAACCCGGCGATGACGGAACGGCGGCTGGGGAAGCCTCTGAAGACCGAACGGAAGACCTTCCGCCCGGAGGACTACCCGGAGGACGTGACGTCGGTCGACCTGCGCTACCCCGGCGGAAGCGTCGTCTTCTGGATCATGCGGAAAGTTCCCTTCCTGGTGGAAGCGGACTTCGAGAAGGACGTCGCGTTCGGCCCGATCGGCTTCGGCGACGATTCGGAGAAAGTGGAGCGCCTGCTCGGCGATCCGCACGAGGTGCGCAACCGCGTCTGGACGTACCACTCGGGAATGCGGCGGGTACATATCGGCTTCGGCCTCGGCCCGAACGGCGAGGCCGCGGTGAACCGCCTGATTTTCGAGAGGGACGCGTACTGAAGATGAAGAGGCGTCGGGATTTTTCCCGACGCCTCTTCATCTGTAAGGGGAAAATCCACGGTAGCTTGAGAAGGCGTGTTTTCCGGTCTTGCGTTCGGGCCCGGGAATGTCTGTCAAGAGGGCGAGGATGGCCTCGTTCCTATTCTGCGACGCTGCGGGGAAGCGCCCGTTGTGTACGATCCCTTCGATGATACAGACCCCCGTCCCCTCCCCATCCGCTCCCGATTCACGCTCCCGCTCATCCGTTCAATCGCCGTCCGCTATCCTATCCCAAAAGATTGACCTGCAACCGTTACGCAACATGAAGAAAGCCTCAACACTTCTGCAACACTCCTATGCTATTGTTCATACAAAACTTTCCACTCGGGGCTTTTTCTCTCTTCGTCACTCACCGGACTCTTTGTAGAAGCGCTCTTCGCCGCTTCGTTCGCATCTGTTTTGGGAATTTTAATTCTATTTTTAATTTCTTACCTTACGGAGGAATGCACAATGGAGCAGCAACTCGTGGTTTTTTCGCTCGGAAAAGAGGAATTCGGTGTCGATATTTCGCGTGTCCGCGAGATCGTCCGTCTTCATAACATCACTGCGATACCTCAATCCGCGGAGTTCGTGGAGGGGCTCGTCAATTTACGCGGTCAGATTGTTCCCATTGTCGATCTCTGCAAGCGCTTCCTGATGAGCGAAAAAACGGACCGGGAGAATGCGGCCGAGCAGCGGATCATCGTACTTCATATTCAGGAGAGAAGTATAGGCATTCTTGTCGACGGCGTTTCGGAGATTCTGCGGATCGCCGATGAATCGATAGAACCGCCTCCGCCCATTGTGGCGAACAGCGTCGGCGCCGAGTTCATCCGCGGAATAGCGAAGGTGGCGGATCGGCTGATCGTGATGCTTGATCTTGAGCGGATGTTTTCGTCGGAAGAGCAGGATGTCTTTGAAGCGGCGGTAGAGAATGCTGCGGCCGTTGGTTGAAGGAAAACGGCTCCCGAAAGATGCGAGCGGCCGAAGAGGTTGTCGAGCTTTTCGGCAAGATATGGAGGGAACCCCGTTCCGCAGTGCTCTTTAGATGTGTGTAGAAAGTCGGCGAGACATCCGAAGAACCGGGCGGAAGGGTCATTGAAAAAAAGGAGCCCGTCTTGCTCTTGAAATCGGAGATACTCGAGCTGATCCGCGACAATGCTGTGGAACTCGTCGGGCCGCTTCCCGAAGTGTGGCTGGGGGTCCCGTTGCTCAACAGCGAGCGTGTTTTCGGAGTCATGGTCGTCCAAAGCTACGACGATCCGATGGCCTACGACCAGGAAAGCGCGGAGATCCTGCGGACGGTGGCGAATCAGCTCAGCGTTTATATGGAAAAGAAGCGAGCGGAGGAAAACCTGCGAGAAGGGGAAGCGATATTCAGGACGTTTTCGAACAAAACAGCGTGGGCTTCTCCATAACAAACGCCTGGGGGGAATGGCAGCTCTTCAACGACAAAGTATGCGAGATCACCGGTTACTCGCGCGAGGTGTTCGAAACTCTGAACTGGAAAGACATCACGCCCCCGGAGGATTTCGAACGGGAAAAGGCGTTGCTTGAAGATATGATCACCGGAAAGACGGATAGCTACTCCATCGAAAAACGTTGTGTGCGCGCCGACGGTTCGTTGACGGACATAACGGTCTCCGCGAGGGCTATCGGCGAACGAAGCGGAACATCGCGACCACGGGACGGGAGAGCATATACGGCGGACCAAGGAGTACGTGCGAAAACTGCTCGAATGCTCCGGAGGGGAGCGACTCTATCCGCCGGAACATGTTGCGCTTTTGTGGCAGGCGGCCATTCTGCACGATATCGGCAAGGTCGGCGTTCCGGACAGTATTTTGCTGAAACCGGGAAGGCTTACGTCCGAGGAGTTCGAGATAGTCAAACGACATACGGTGATAGGTTCGGACGTGCTTATGGCTGCCGCGAAAATCTTAGGAGAGGCTCCTTTTATCCGCCTACGCGCGGCAGACCATAGAGTTTCATCGCGAAAAATGGGACGGCTCCGGCTATCCGCATGGACTCGAAGGGGAGGAAATTCCTTTCATAGCCAGAGTGATGGCCGTCGCGGACGTCTACGACGCGCTCGTCACGGAACGCCCATACAAAAAGCCCGTTTCTCACGAAGAGGCCGTGGCCGTCATTGCGGAGGGCGCTGGAAATCATTTCGATCCTCGCCTTGTGGACGCTTTCCTCGCATGCGCCGACGAATTTCAATTCATATCGCGGACCGGAGACCCGGAGTTCCCGACATGTGCAACACGTTCGTCCGATTGAGGTGCTCAGCGTTGCGAACGTGTTACATTCACGATAAAAAACGCACGAAGTCCAGTTACACTCTTGTGGTACATTGCTTCCGATGAAAACCATTTCGAGGAGGATTCCCATGAAAATCTTTGGATTCCGAAGCCTCGGCGCGAAGATGATTTTCGCCGTGAGCGTTGTTATGCTTTCCGTTTGCGCCCTTTCAACCGTTACGGTCTCCCGGATGCTTTCCTCTCGACTCGATACCCTCGAAGCGAGCAATCAGAGTCGTATCGCCCGTTCCGTCGGTCTGTGGCTGGACGAGTGGTTCGAGGCAAAGAAGAGGATTCTCCACGACCTCGGGTCCAATCCGAGAGTTCAGACGGGTAACTGGTGGCAGATGGAGAGTCCGCTCAAGGAAGCGCAGGCGCTTGTTCCCGAATCCCTTCTCATCCTTTTCGCTTCGACGGACGGTTCGTACAACGCGACCAACTCGGGCCGAGGGAGCGTTCAAGACAGAACGTACTTCAAAAAGATCATGGAAGAAGGCGCTCCGTACTATCTGGACGAGCCCGTGATATCGAAAAGCACCGGAAAGCCTATCATCGTTCTCGCCGTTCCTTTAGAGGAAAAAGGCGTTCGCAAGGGGGTTCTGGCGATGGCGCTCGACGTCGGGGCGGTCACGGCCATACTCCGCAAAGTCGTCGAAGAGGACGAACAGCGCATTGTCTCTCTGGCTTCCGGTTCCGGGCTTGTGTCCGCTTCCACGAAAGAGGCTCTTTCCATGAACTTTTCGATGGGTTCCTCCGGCATTGTAGGGATAGAACAGCTTGTCGACGCTCTGCGCGAACGGAGGCAAGATTCCATTCTGGCGGAAACTTCCTGGGGAAAGAGCTTCTTGGCGCTTGCCCCCGTAGGAGAATGGGGGTACGGCGTACTGTATTCGGTTCCGTACGGCGCCATCGCCGCTTTTTCGAGGGAGACCGCGCTGCTCCAGCTCGTCGGAAGCGGAGTCGGGCTTCTGTTTTCCGTGCTGCTCATAGCGTTCTTGAGCAGAATGTGGATCACAAATCCTCTGAGGAACTTCACCGGCCTTCTCGAACGCTTCGGCGAGGGCGATCTAACGGTGCGCTTTCCCGGCTCCGGGGAGGATGAAATCGCCCGTATGGGAAGGTCGCTGAATGAAATGACCTGCAGACTTGGCGACTCGATAGCCGCTCTCGCGCTGGACGCCGCTCGTTCGGTCTCGAAAGCGGAACTACTGGCGGAGCTATCCGCAAAAACTACGGATTCCATGCACGCCGTCAAGGTCTCTCTGGAGAACGTCGTTCGTCTTTGCGAGAGCAACGCGCTGGAACTGGAGCAGACGGCTGCGGCGGTACAGCAGGTTTCCGGTGCGTCTCGCGACGCGGCGCTCTCCTCCCAGAATGGAGCGGAAGCGTCGATCGTTATGGAACGGGCAGCACGGGGCGCCTCCGGAGGTATGGAGGCCGCAGTTTCGGAGATCGCCAGAGCGAGGGGTGTTTCGAAGACGGGCGCAGAAAACGCGCACAAGTTGACCTGTTCCGTGGAATCAATCTTGCGCTTTGTCGAAACGATCTCTCGAATAGCGGATCAGACCAACCTTCTGGCTCTCAACGCTGCGATTGAAGCGGCGCGTGCCGGCGAATCCGGACGGGGTTTCGCCGTGGTAGCCGACGAGGTTCGGAAGCTGGCCGAGGAATCCGCGCGCGCCGCGCGAGACGTGCAGGTCCTGATGGACGATCTGTCCCAAGCTTCCCGCCAGTCCGGCTTGGCGGCGCTTGAGGCCGAGGAGTCCTTGATGCGTTCGGAGGAACTGTTCAACGGGGCGCGGCGGAAGTTGCAGGATGCGCTCGAGGAAATAACAGTGGTGAACGGAGTTATGCAGACGATGGCTTCGGTCGCGGAGGAGCAGGCCGCCGTGAGCGAGGAGATGGCTGTCTCGGTGTCGCAGACCGCTCTGTCCACCGGTGAAGTCAAGGAGATGATGCTCGATATACGCGGCGGCGTCCTGTCGACGCTTGTCGCCTCGGACGACGTGGCATCGGAGGCCGCGGAGATGAAGAGCAGAGCCAAGAATCTCTCGGGACTTGCGGCGCGTTTCCGTTTCGAGGCGCTTCAGGCGACGACGAACGCGTAGAATCTCTTTTCTCCGAGAAAAACTCCTTCGATGCGGGCGACTTGGTGTTTTTTTCGGGCTGCTATTCGGGAGAGTGGGGGCTTTACAAAAAGGGCTTTCCTGTATATTTTGGACCAATCTGCTTTTAAAGAAAAAGGGAGTGGTGCGAATGAGACTGCGTCTCAAGGGGAAGATGCTTGTTTCGATCGTCGGCGCCGTCGTTTTGGTGCTGGCGGGAGTTGTTGGGTACGTTGGGGTTATGGCGAGGAGTTCGGCGCTCGAGAACGCGCAGAGGCTGGCGGCTGCCATATCCAGCGAAGTTTCGCTCGGGGTGCGCGCGGAGATCGAGACGGGGATGATCGCCGCGCGCACTCTTGCTCAGGCGCTCGCGGGGATGGACCGCGCGGGCGAAGGAGCCAGGAAGAGCGCGCTGGGAATGCTGGAAAGCGTGCTGAAGAACACGCCGGTTGCCCTCTCCACGTGGCTTGTCTTCGAGCCGAACGCGTTCGACGGGAAGGACGGCGAGTTCGCGGGGAAGGACGGTTTCCTGCCGTCGGGGCGCTTCACCGCGACCTTCCTCAAATCGGGGGGCGACGTGCAGAGAAGTTACGACATGACGGACGAGATGATCGTCACCCCGGGTGACGGCGACTGGTATCTGATCGCGCGGAATACGGGAAAGGAGACGGTTATTGAGCCGTACTCCTACAACTACACCGGAAAAGCCGGGGACGACAAGTTCATTGTCAGCCTGTGCATTCCCGTGAAGATCGGCGGAAAAGTCGCCGGAGTCGCGGGCGTCGACATCGACCTGGAGAGCGTCAGGCGGATGGTGGACGCCGTGCGGGTGATGAAGAGCGGCGTGGGCTCGCTCTTCTCCAACTCGGGGATTGTCGTCTCGGCGCCCGACAGGAAGATGATCGGCGAAACCCTCGGGGAGGCGGGCAAGGGCACGCTGCGGAATCTTTCGCGGATCCTCGACGGTGTTTCGAAGGGGGAGTCCTTTTCGTTGCACGACGTCTCGCCGGCCGGGAGCGGGGAGGCGCTGAACGTGCTGACGCCGGTCCGTCTGGGTGAATCCGCCACGCCGTGGAGCATGATGGTCTCTATCCCCGTGTCCGATATCACCGCGGCTCCGGACAGACTGTTGCGGAACATTCTTCTGGTCTCCGCCGCCGGACTGGGGCTGCTGGCGCTGCTGATCCTCTGGATCGTCGGCAGGCTCGCCCGTCCGATCATCGGCGTGGCCGAGGTGCTCCGCAAACAGGCTTCGGGCGATTTCCGCTCCGACGACGCGCACGCCTGGCTCTCCCGCGCAACGAACGACGAGATCGGCGACATGATCGCCGCGTTGGGCGCGATGGATCGGTCGATTACCGCGACCGTCCGTGCCTTGCGGAAGGAGTCGGAGACGCTTTCAGGGAGCGCGCAGTCGCTGGCGGCGATCTCCGAGCAGACGGTGGCCTCGATGGACGAGGTTCGCGTCTCCGTGGACAGAGTGGCGTCCCTCTCCGAATCCAACGCCGCCGCGCTCGAAGAGACGAACGCGGGCGTCGAAGAGGTTTCCGCATCGGCGTCGCAGTCGGCGAAGGCCGTCGCCGGAGGAGCGGCCGCCGCCGAACGGACGAGAAGCGCCAGCGAGAGCGCCGTGGACAAGGTGCGCGGTATGGTGCGGGAGATACGCAAAGTGGGCGAGATGTCGCAGAAGACGGTCGAGGATATGAACAAGGTCGGCCGGTCGGTCGACTCCATCGCGGGCTTCGTGGCGACCATAGGGCAGATCGCCGACCAGACCAATCTGCTTGCGCTGAACGCGGCCATAGAGGCTGCCCGGGCGGGAGAGGCCGGGCGCGGATTCGCCGTCGTGGCCGACGAGGTCCGCAAGCTTGCGGAGCAGTCCAACGAGGCGGCGAAGGACGTCGCTCGCCTGATCGAATCGCTGCAGTCGGACGCGGGACGCTCCGTCTCTTCGATGAAGCAGGTCGACGCCATCGTCGAAACCACCGTGCGCCAGTCGGAGGACGCTCGGGAGGGGCTGGAAGAGGCGCTCAAGAGCATCGCGGAGATCGGCGACGTCATCCGTTCCCTCTCCGCCTCCGCCGACGAGATGGCCGCCTCCAGCCAGGAGATGGCGAACGGCGTGGACTCCGCCACGAGAGGAACGATGGAAGTAACCTCCTCCATGGAGGCGATATCCCGGGCCACCGGCGACACGGCGAAGGCGTCCGAGGACGTCGCGGCGGAGGCGCAGAGCCTCTCCGGAGCTGCGGAAAATCTCGCCCGTCTCGTCGCCGGCTTCAAGATCGACGAAGAGACGCGGGGACTGCGCCCGGTCGGAAGATAGCGACGAGAAGGACACCCTTGAGGGACATGCTCCGCGGGCGGGCGGCGCGCCAAGTTTTGTTGCGCTCCTTCGGAAATCCGGCGTGAAAACGGGGTAGGCTGGTGCTCGCTTGGGATAGCCCGTCGATCCGTACGGAAGAAAGGGAGCCCCGGGACATTCCCGAGGCTCTCTTTCTTCTCCGTTTCGGTTAGGCCAGGAAGCTCCGCCCAAGAGCATCCGCCGCCAGGATTGCCGCGCTCACGTCCTGCGGAGTCACGGCGAAAGGCATGTTGTGAATGGTCTCGCCGGGGGCGCAGGCGGTCTTCGCCACTTGCATGATCCGCTCCGGGTTCACGTCCGTCACGCCCATCTCTTCCAGCGTGACGGGGAGGCCGACCGAGGCGCAGAAAGCGAGGACCTCCTCCATCTCCTTCTCGGGGGCGTTCTCAAGCACAAGCTGAACGAGCGTGCCGAAAGCGACCTTCTCTCCGTGGTACAGTTCGTGGCACTCCTCCATCACAGTGAACCCGTTGTGGACCGCGTGCGCCGCGCCGAGTCCGCCGCTCTCGAAGCCGAGGCCGCTGAGATAGGTGTTCGCCTCGACGATGTTCTCCACCGCCTTGGTGCAGGCGGACGCTTCCACCGCGAGCAGCGCCTTCACCCCGTCCTCGAGGAGCGTATCGTAGCACAGCTTCGCGAGGGCGAGCGCGGCCTTCGTGGAGTGTCCGCCGGCCATGGCGGTCTTGTCGGCCGCGATGCAGGCGCGTGCCTCGAAGTAGGTCGCCAGGGCGTCTCCCATGCCGGCGGCGAGAAGGCGGACAGGGGCCTTGGAGATCACCTCCGTGTCCACGAGGACGACGTCGGGATTCTTCGGAAGGAGAAGGTACTCGCTGAAGACGCCTTCCTCGGTGTAGATCACCGAGAGCGCGCTGCACGGGGCGTCGGTCGAGGCGATCGTCGGGACGACGACCACGGGTTTCTTCTCGTAGAACGCAACCGCCTTCGCCGTGTCGAGGATCTTTCCCCCGCCCACGCCGAGCACCGCGTCGCACTTCTTGTCGCGGCAGACCGCGCGAATACGTTCGATCTCTTTTTTGGAGCACTCTCCGTTGAACTTCTCGAAGACGAGCGCCCCCGCGTCCCCCTCGAAACTCTCGGCGAGCGTCTCCCCGAGCCGGGCGAGACCGCCTCCGCTGATCAGCACCAGAAAGGACTTTCCAAGCGCTCCGATATGGCTCTTCAGCCTACTCAACTCTCCAAAACCCTGGACGTACTTCCCCGGAGCGATCATGATGCGTGTCATCTGCAACACCTCTTCTTGATATGATATTATGTTCACTATCATACCATACCAAAAAAGATTTGTGGAACTTTTTATCGTTTTTCTCTGAAGAAAGACGATCTTGGGATGGAGCTTTTTTAAGTTCCGCCGCGTCTGTCATACGATCATCGAAATGCCGTTCAAAGTGAGGGAGGGAGCGTCGGTGAAAGGTGTTTTTGTCGGCGACTTCTGTCGGGACAGGGAAAACGGCTTGAAATAGTAAATTTAGGCGATGAAGAGCTTGATTTATACTGATCTTTATCCTTGCTTTTCAGGGGCGAGCTGCGCTCGGGGTGCTTCGTACGCTGTGCGTAGTCATAAAAAAAGCCAGTCCCGGGAAGGCGCTGCTCCCGTGACTGGCTTTTTCTTCGGTTGTATCTTTCTTCAGCTGCGGATATCCGCGACCGACGGGAAGCCGTAGCCTCCTGCGGCCGAGCGCACCGCGTCCGCTACGGCCTCCTCCACCGCGCGGGCGGCGAGCGCGCCGAGGGTATTCATCTCGGCCTCCAAGTCGCCGACGGAGAGGGCGAAGATCGTGTCGCCGTCCACCATCGTGTGTGCCGGGCGCATCGAGCGGGCGAAGCCGTCGTGCGCCATGGAGGCGAGCTTCTTCGCCTGCGCCTTGGAGAGTCGGGCGTTCGTAGCGACGACGCCGAGCGTGGTGTTCCCCGCGAAGACGTTCTTCTTCTCCTGATATGCGTTCATCACCGCCTCCTCCGTGCCGAGGAAGCGGCGCTCCCTTCTGTCCCAGGCTCCGGCGAGGATGTCGCCGGTACCGGGCTCCATCACGTCGCCGAGGCAGTTGACGGCGACCAGCGCTCCGACGACCAGCGGCCCCGTCCGGTAGGCGAAGGCTCCGAGGCCGCCTCGCATCGCGCAGTCGAGTCCGTGGAACTTCCCCATCAGCGTGCCCGTCCCCGCGCCTACCGAGCCGCGCAGCGGCGTGAAGGCGGGATCGAAGGCGTTCTCCGCTGCCGCGCGACCCATCGCCCTGTCGGGGCGCACCTTCCAATCGCCGCAGAGCAGGTCGAAGAGCACCGCGGAGCAGACGATGGGCACTTTGGTCATGCCGATGTCGAACCCTATCCCCCGCGCCTCCAGAACTTCCATCACTCCCGACGCCGCGTCCAGTCCGAATGCGCTGCCGCCCGCGAGGACCACCGCGTGGATTCGCTCCACCATATTGCTCGGGTCCAGGAGGTCGGTCTCGCGCGTTCCCGGAGCGCCGCCGCGGACGTCGACGCCCGCGACGGCGCCTTCTTCGCAGATGACGACGGTGCAGCCCGTGCCGGCCTCCGCGTTCTGCGCGTGTCCGGTTCTCAGGCCGGGAAGGTCAAAAAAAGACAGTCTTTCCATACGCTCTCCCCTTCCGTTACGATATGGTGAGCACTTTGATCAGCGCGATGAGCACGCGCGTCACGCCCTCGCCGCGGAACGCCCTTCCCTGCCGCCGTTCCGTGATCTACTGCTGCCAGCTAAGCGCGAATCCCGCGAAGAGCGCGCTTCCCAGCGGGAACGTCTCCTCGTCGATGTCGAATTTCGGATTATGGTGCGGGTAGACCTGTCCCTTCTCCGGGCTGCACGAGCCGTGGACGAAGAATGTTCCGGGGACCATTTCGAGGAAGTACGCCACGTCCTCCCCGCCCATCGTCGGCTCGCCGATCTCCTTCACCTTCTCCGCTCCGGCGAGACGTGCGGCGAAGGCCTGGAACGTACGAGTGAAGTCCGTGTCGTTGATCAACGGCGGAGGGCCCGACTCGTACTCCACTTCCGCCACTCCGCGCATCCCGTCGGCGACGCGGGAAACGACTGCGCGGAGCCGTTCTTCCACGAAGGCGCGTGTGGCGGGATTCAGCGTCCGGACGGTACCCTCGATCAGGCAGCTCTCGGGGATGATGTTGAACGATTTGCCCCCTTCGATACGTCCGACGGTGAGCACGGCGGCGTCGAGCGGCGAGAGTTCACGGCTCAGGATGGTCTGAAGCTCCAGCACCGCCGTGGCGGTCATTGTGACGGGGTCGACGGCGAGATGCGGCGTCGCGCCGTGGCCGCCCTTCCCCTTGAATGTGACGACGAAGCGGTCGACCGCCGCCATCAACGAGCCGAAACGGACGCCGATCTCCCCCGGACCGATCTCCTGCCACAGACAGCCGGTATGCAGACCGATAAGGGCGTCCACGTGCGGATTTTCCATCACGCCGTCGTCGATCATCGCCTTGGCGCCCTGGACGTTCTCCTCGGCGGGCTGGAAGATGAACTTGACCGTCCCGGCAAGTTCCGCCTTGTGCGCCAGCAGCAGTTTCGCCGCGCCCAGCGCCATGGCGGTGTGGGCGTCGTGCCCGCATGCGTGCATGAGGCCGTTCTTCGAGGCGAACGGCAGTCCCGTCTCCTCCTTGATCGGCAGCGCGTCGCAATCGGCGCGGATCGCCAGCGTCTTCCCCGGTTTCTCTCCCTTCACGAGCGCCGCGACGCCCCATCCGCCGACGCGCTCGCGAATCTCCTCCACTCCCATCTTCTTCAGTTCCTGGACGATGTAAGCCGACGTCTTCGGCGTCTCCAGCCCAAGCTCCGGCGTTTGGTGCAGATGCCGCCGCCACTCCGCGATCTCCGCGGAGATCCTCTTCGCTTCTTCAAGAATGTGCTCCATTCCTCCCCCTCCGTTCGTGCGGGATGATTTTCGCTCCATTCTACATCATTGGACTTCTTTTCTCTTCTGTCGGAAGAGTGTGCTTCAATCGCTCTTTTTACATCCGAGAAAATGTGCGATAATTTCGGGTACATGCTCTCTTTTGTGCGGCGAACCCGCTTCTCGTCCGCACGAAAGGGTTTTTCTACGAAAGGAGGGTGCGGAGGAGGTGCGGCGTACCTGGAAAGCGCACAGTGTCGGCTCGCTGAATCTGCTGCTTCGGAACGCTTTCGGGAGGGCCTGCGTCGCTTTGGACGAATGAACCCGGATTTCTGAGAGTTCATCGGAATTGGATATCAGGAGGTCCTATGATGCGCATGTTCTTTTTCCGTAAGAAAATGCTGTTCGCTTGCCTGGCCGTATTCTCTCTTCTCGGGCTTCTGGCGTTCGCGCCTTCCGTCGCCGCGGCGAGCGCGCCCGCTCCGAATCCGTTCCTCTCCTCGCCGCTGTACGGCATCACCCACTTCGACTCCTCCCAGAGCGACTCCACACCCTACGGTCCACCGCGCGGGACGTATCACATCGATCCGACGAACCAGCCGATCTCCTACGGCGGACCGGTGAACATCATCACGCTCGCCTCCACCGATCCTGACTACATGTGGGCGGTCGGCCACGACCGTGTCGGCTACGTGCACAAGGCCGGGGGCGCGTGGAAGGTCGTCGCGACGTTCGAGGCGCTTGCCGACGCGTCGAACGGCCTGCTGCCCGCCGTTCCGGATGCGAAGTTCAAGGAGTTCGGGGAGTCGTCCGCCGTCGGAATGACCGTGAGCGAGATGGACGCTTACCTGACCGGGATGCTTGGGGCGAACTACAAGGCGCGCTTCGGCAACGGATCGTACTCTGTGGTCGACAAGGACAACGTACTCTACGCGAACTACTTGTCCAGTCTCTATGCCTTCGGTTTGAAGGATCCGGCGAACCCCTCCGCAGGCATCGAAGTGAAACGAAAAATTGCGAACGTGATCGAGGATATCCAGGGCGGCGCAGTCGGAGCGGGCGAAAACGCGCCGACGGTCGCTCCCGGCCCGACGCGGCTCTTCGGTCTCTCCATGACCTACGACGGCTGGCTCGTGGTGACGTTCAGCAACGGCGTGTCGGTCATCAAGCGCGATTTCGACCTCTCCTCCAAGGTATTCTATCCCTTCGGAGAGGACGAGTACGTGAGCAACTCCATGGCGGTGGACGAGAACAACGGGATGTACATCGCCAGCAACAAACTGATGCGCAAGCTCGTCTGGACCGGAACGACGATCTCCGACAGAGAGGAGGACGGCGCGTGGGCCAGCCTCTACGACGTTGCCGACGTTTTGCCTCCGATCATCAAGTTCGACAACGGCACGGGCTCCACGCCGACGCTCATGGGATTCGGCGACGACCCGGACAAACTGGTGGTCATCACCGACGGCGCGAAACACATGAAACTGACGGCATTCTGGCGCGACGCCATCCCCGAAGGGTTCGTCCAGAAGCCGGGCACGGCTTCCCGGCGCATCGCGGGGCAGATTCAGGCGACGTTCGGCCTGCCCGCTCCCCTTCCCGAATGGCTCCAGTCGGAGCAGTCCGTCGTGGTCTCCGGATACGGAGCCTTCGTCGTGAACAACATGCCGGCGACGGTCGACCCGGAACTTCAGGCGACGAACAAGATCTGCGCCGTCGCCCTTATGGGACCGGCGTACCCCGGCCCTCTCGGTGTGGAGCGCTTCGAGTGGAATCCTGAAGCAAACGAGTGGAACTCCGTCTGGAACCGTCCGGACGTCAGCTCGACCAGCATGGTCCCGGTGCACAGCCAGGCGGCCTCGATGTCCTTTGTGAACGGCTACTACGAAGGGAGCGGCTGGGAGGTGACCGGGCTCGACTGGAACACCGGCGAGACGGTCCACCGGACGGTCTTCGGGCGGAGGAACCTGGGGAACGGCGCGTACGCCATTATCCAGTACCTGGAGGGCGGAGTCCTTCTCTTCAACTCCATAGTCGGCCCGTATCTCGTCGGGTACGGCTCCTCCGGAGGCGGATGCTCCGTCGCCGGGGCGGCCGGATTCGCGGCCCCCGCGCTCCTGCTGATCGTCCCGCTGCTCCTTGCTCTCCGGGGGAAAAAGTAGCAGGGCTGAATCGAGTCGCGCACCGTCCCGGTTCGTAATCAGCCGGGAACGTAGAGGACTGCGCGGAAAAGGTGTATGAACACAACTCATCCGAGTTCCCGTGCCGTTAAAGGGCGGGAACTCGGAACTGTGATCGGTTTATGCGCCCCTTGGCGTCGAAAAAGCCAAGGGGTGAAGCGATGGAATCAAGAGATGCGCTCCTGAAAACGGCCGTTTTGGATAAGACCGAGTACCGCCCGCCGCACCTCATCCATCTTGCCGTCCGCGATACGAGCGACGCAGCGGATAAAAAGGCCTTCCTGCGCTGTGAACAGCTTTCCCGGACGTATGGAACTCGTCTGCGCAAGAAAACCTTCTGTGCACTCTTCGTCCTTCAGAAGAATCGCCGCAGGATCCCCGTAGGCGTTGCTTGTGATCTGCAGGCAGACCCAGTCGCCGCGCCCGGCATCCGCGAGAATAAGGGCAGGGCGTTTCTTGGAGCCGGAAAGATCGGAAAAAGGGAACGGCACTAAAACGACGGAGCCTACTGCAAATGCGCCCATGCGTCGTCTTCCTCCGGTCCGAGCCAATCCGCGGCCAGGCTCTGTTCCGCCGAAAGCAGCGTCTCGTCGAGGGCGGAGGGCGGTTCGTCGAGTACGGTCAGCAGTGCTCGACGAACTCCTGTTATGGAGAGAGGTTCGGTCAAATGGACATTGCCGCGCTCGTCGACAATGGCCTCCACAGTCTGTTTCATACGTATCCTCCTCCTTGTTCCTCGTCCGTGAGAGCCGCCTGTTCGCCCGACGTTGAAAAACGGTTTTCGAGGGACGTTGTCCAGAGATATTCCAGACTATTTTAGCATAAGCCCGCCTTGTGACGTCGCTCCTTTGAAACCGCACTCTGCGCCATCATCGTTCTTCCTCCGGAAAAGGCGGTTTTTCCTCCCTTGCGTATACCGTGCGTCGTGGGATAATGCTTTTACGGCACTTTCTTTCACGGGGTAAAAAACTGCGAGAGCTGCCGGCAGGAACTCTCCAGTTCTTTCGTTGGATCGGATCGCGCCTCGAATGCGCGATCCGGCGGACTTTTATTCGTTCTTCGCAAGAGAAGCTGGTTTTAAGGAGGCCTTTGCAGTGCGAGATCCTGAAAAGACGGTGGGGAACTTGATCGACAAGTCGCCGGTGTCGCTGATCGGTTCTGTCGACGAAGAGGGGTTTCCCAATACCAAGGCGATGCTCCCTCCCCGAAAGAGAGAGGGGATCAAACGCCTCTATTTCACGACGAATACGTCCTCCATGCGCGTGCAACAGTACGGGCTGAATCCGAAAGCGTGCGTCTACTTCTTCGACAAGCGATTTTTCAGAGGCGTTATGCTGAAGGGGACGATGGAGGTCCTGCACGATCCGGAAACGAAAGAGGCGATCTGGCGCGACGGCGATACGATGTACTATCCGGGAGGGGTGACGGACCCCGATTACTGCGTCTTGCGATTCACGGCGGAGAGTTTTCGCTTTTACAGCGATTTCAAGTCCGAGAGTTGCCCGATCGAATGATTTTTAAAGACGGCGTTGATCGAAGCTGTGGAAGGGAGGCGGAACAATGCTTGAAGCGGTGGATATGTCGGTGAAGATGAAGAAGAAGGAGTACAAAACGGCCTTCGACGATCTGGCGCCGAAGCTCGGGGAGCTGCAGCGCACGGCCAAGGAGAAGGGAGTGCCGGTCGTTCTCGTGGTCGAGGGGTGGGAGGGCTCGAACAAGGGGAGCCTCGTCAACCAGCTCCTCCAAACGCTCGACCCCCGCGGTTACCTCTTCATCGCGCCTCCGGGGCGCGGCGAGGAGCGCTACCCCTTCCTGATTCCGTATTGGGAGATCACGCCGCCCGCGGGAAAGATGACGATCCTCGCGGGAAGCTGGTACCGCGAGGTGCTTCGTCGCAGGCTGGAGAAGGGAGAGCACGCCAAGGACTACTCCGGCGTCTTCCGCGACATCTGCGCCTTCGAGCGGCATCTGGCCGACAGCGGCACGGTGGTGCTCAAGTTCTTCTGCCACCTGGAGAAGAAGGAGCAGAAGAAGCGCCTCGAGGCGCGCGCCGCCGACCCCGATCTCTCCTGGTCGGTGGGCGAGCGCGACTGGCTGGAGAACAGGGAGTACGACGCTTTTCTCTTCTGCGCGGAGGAGATGCTCTCCTTCACGGGGACCGAGTACGCGCCGTGGACCGTGGTCGCGGCGGGGGATTTCGAGTTCGCGGCGTGGAAGATCCTCTCCACGGTCGAGCGCGTGCTTCGGGAGAGGCTCTCCGGCGAGGAGTGGCCCGCGACCGGCGGCGTCCTCGGGGGCGTGGAGTACGAGAAGAGCGCCGCGTTGTCGACGACGGAGCCGGACGGCGATCTGAGCGCCAAGGAGTACGAAAAACAGCTCGCCGCCTTGCAGAGCGAGCTGAAGTCGCTGGAGATCCGCGTCTTCCGCGAATCGCTGCCCGTAATCCTCCTCTTCGAGGGGGTGGACGCGGCCGGAAAGGGCGGGGCGATCCGCAGGATCACCGAGGCGCTCTACCCTATGAACTACACCGTCCACCCGGTGGGCGCGCCGAACGACCTCGAACGCAGCCACCACTACATGTGGCGCTTCTGGAAGGATTTTCCGCGATTCGGGCACATCGCCGTCTTCGACAGAAGCTGGTACGGGCGCGTCCTCGTGGAGCGCGTGGAGGGCTTCTGCCCCCCGGCCGAGTGGCATCGGGCCTACCGCGAGATCAACGAGACGGAGCGCCACCTGACGGATTTCGGCACGTTGCTGATTAAGTTCTGGCTCCAGATCGACCAGGAGGAGCAGCTTCGCCGCTTCGAGAGCCGGAAGGACGACCCCTTCCGCGCGTGGAAGCTGACGGACGAGGACTGGCGCAACCGCGAAAAGTGGGACGACTACCAGAAGGCCGCCGGGGAGATGCTGGTGCGGACCGGCACGCCCTACGCCCCGTGGACCGTCGTGGCGACGAACTCGAAGAGGTTGGCGCGCATCAAGATACTGACCACGGTGACGGAAGGCATCCGCAAGGCGCTGGAAGGGCGCGCGGAGCGTGTATCCGGCGAACCGCGGAATACGAAACGAAAGAAGGCATAAAACGAGTGCATACGGAGTCGGCTCTCTCCTTTACGAACGTCGCTTTTTCCTACGGAGGCGACCCTGTCCTGCGGGACGTATCCTTTTCCGTCCCCGCGGGCGAATTTTTGGTGATCATGGGGCCGAACGGCGGGGGGAAGACCACCCTGCTGAAGCTCGCGCTCGGACTGCTCTCCCCCGATTCCGGGAAGGTGCTGATCCACGGGAAGGCCCCCTGCGAGGACCGGAGCGCAGCGGGGTACGTGCCGCAGGACGCGGGGCGCAACCGAGACTTCCCCATCACCGCGCTGGAGGCGGTGCTCCACGGACGCCTCGGCGTCGGGGCGAAGGGGCTCTTCTACAGTGCGGCGGATAAAGCGGCGGCGCACGGCGCTCTCGAACGGATGGGAGTGGAGGCTCTGGCCTCCCGGCCGATGGGCGAACTCTCGCAGGGGCAGCGGCAGCGGGTGCTGATCGCGCGGGCGCTGGCCTCGGAGCCGAAGGTGCTGCTGCTCGACGAACCCTTGGCGAGCATCGACCCGGAGACGCGCGACATGCTGCTGAAGGAGTTGGCCTCGCTCCGCTCGCGGATGACGGTGATCATGGTGAGCCACGACATCTCGGCCATTCCGGGGCGCGCCACGGCCGTGGCGTGCGTCAACCGGAGCGTCTTCTACCACGACTCGGGGGAGATTCTCCCCGGCATGTTCGAGAAGGCCTGGGGGACGTGCCCCGTCGAGCTGGTGGCGCACGGAATCCCCCACAGGGTGCTCGCCGTCCACACCCACGACCATTCCGAGGGCTGCACCCATGATTGAGCTGCTCCAGTTCGAGTTCATGCGGAACGCCCTCTGGGCGGCTTTACTGTGCAGCGGGCTCTGCGGCATCCTGGGGACCATGGTGGTGGTGAAGCGCTACGTTATTCTCGCGGGGGGCGTCGCGCACGCGGCGTACGGCGGAGTGGGCATCGCGCTCTACCTCGGGATTTCGCCGCAGCTCGGGGCCGTGGGATTTTCGTTGGCACTGTCGCTGCTGATGGCGTGGGTGATGCTGAAGCGGGAGGCGCGCGCCGATTCGATCATCGGCGTGCTCTGGGCGGCGGGGATGGCGGCGGGCGTCATCTTCGCCGATCTCACTCCGGGGTACGGCGCCGACCTGATGAGCTACCTCTTCGGCAGCATCCTCACCGTCGCCAAGGCCGACCTCTTCATGATGGCCGGTCTGCTGGCGGCGACGCTCGTCCTCGGGATCGTCTGGCGCAGGCAGATCGCCGCCTTTTCGTTCGACGAGGACTTCGCCCGCACTCGGGGCGTTCCCGTCACGCTCCTCCATTTCGGCGTGGTGGTGCTGCTTTCGATGGCCGTGGTGCTCATCATCCGCATCGTCGGGCTGATTCTGGTCATCGCGCTGCTCACCATCCCTCCCTCCGTGGCGGAAAAGTTCTCCCGTTCGCTCTGGTCGATGATGGGCATTTCGTGCGTGCTGAGCGCCCTGTTCTCCGTCGCCGGGCTTGCCCTCGCGGTACATTTCAACCTGACCGCGGGCGCGGTGATCATCGCGGTCGCCTCGACGGTCTATCTGGTATCGCTGCTGTTGCCGGGAAGGCGGTAACTCCCCTCCCCTGCTCTTCGTACACAGGAGGGAAAACGCCGAAGCCCGACGCTTTCCCTCCTGTCGTTCTCATTTCCCGAGTTTCTTCATCAGCATGGCGAGCGGCGCCAGAAGAACGAGCGCCGCCGGATGGAAGGCGCCTCCCGCGCACCCCGAGCTGCTCCTTTCGGGCGTCTCCCCCACCGCGAAGAGCGCCGCGACGACGTCGCCGTCGCTCGCCTCGTCGACGTCGCCGACGCCACCGTCCTTGATCGCCACCGCGATGCGGCAGTTCGGCCCTATCGTCTCCGCGCTGCCGAGGGCTCTGCGAAGATGCTTGCCGTCCGGCAGGAACTCCACTTCAACCACGGCGAATCGCGCGTCGGTCAAATTTTCGAATGTGAAGACCTGCGTGAACTCCTCGACGCTGTCCGCCCTCCGTACTTTAATGATCCGAAGGCTTGCCGCGCTCTTTCCGAAGAAGGCGTCGGGGATCGGGAAGAAGGCAATGGCGGTGGTCTTGACGTCGGTTGCGGAGGACTCCGCCGTTTCATCTCCGACCGCTCCGCTGAAGACGGCGAGGACTGCGGTCGGCGCGTTCTCGGGGATGCTCTGCCCGGAGAGCAGGCGTTTTGCCCGCGCCACCGCCTCCGCGCTCAGATAGACGTGCCCGGAGTCGTCCGCATCCAGAAGCGCTGCAAGCTCCTCCGAGATCGCTTCGGGAAGGGCGAGGTCCTTCTTCAGCGCCGCGTGCAGCAGCCCCCGCTCACGCTCCGGAGTCGCGCTCAGCGGCACGTCCACTCGGAAGGGGACGGCGTTCGTCGGAACGCTCTCTCCGGGGAGCGGCGCGTCCCCCGCGATGACGGGCCGCGAGGACGGGCGGACGCTCTCCGGCGCGGCGGAGGGGGCTTTCGCGGCGACGGCCGCCTTGAGATCGAGAGAGCCTCCCGTTGCGACAGCCGCCGAAAGGCCGGACGTTTTCGTGACGTTTTTCAGGAGACGCGCCTTGATCTGCCCCGTGCTCTCGTCGGGATACGCGGCGGCCAGAAGCGCGGCGGCTCCGGCGACGTACGGCGTCGCCATCGAGGTGCCGTTCCAGCTCGCGTACTTCTTGCCGGGAAGCGTGCTGAGGATGGCCGAACCGGGAGCTGCAAGGTGGACGTAGTCCGGGCTGTAGTTGGAGAAGTCGGAGCGCGTTCCGTCCGATGCGATCGCGGCCACGGTGATCGTGTTGGCGAACCGGAAGCATGCGGGGTACGGCAGCTGCCCCTTGTAGTCGGTTTCCGGATGGTCGGGGTCGGAGCCTGGGCCGCCGGGGTTGTCGATGTCCTGGTATTCGTTCCCCGCCGCGATCACGACCAGAACTCCGGCGTCGGAGAGCGCCTTGATCGCCGCGCCGTAGGGGTGCTTCTCATGGTCCTTGATCGGTTCCTCCCAGTCGCCGATGGAGATGTTCACCACCCTGATGTTCAGGCCGCGCTTCTTCTGCGCCACCACGTAGTTCATCGCGGCTATGGAGTCGCTGTCGGCGGTTGTGCCGCTCTTTCCGAAGACCTGGAGGGCGAGAAGGCCGACGTCCCAGTTTACGCCGGTCACGCCGACGCCGTTGTTCCCCGCCGCGCCGATGCTCCCGGCGACGTGCGTTCCGTGCCCGTCGGTGTCCATCGGCCGATTGTGCTTCCCGACGAAATCCCATCCGACGTTGCCGTCCTTGTCGCGCCCCATGTTGTCGGCGAGGTCCGGGTGTTCGTAGTCGATCCCGGTGTCGATCACCGCCACGAAGACCCCGCCGCTGCCCGTGGAGGTCTCCCACGCGTCGGGAGCGCCGATCTTCTCCATCCCCCACAGCTCGCCGTATCGCGGGTCGTTCGGCGTCTTCAAGGCTCTCCTGAGGCGGTTCGGCGCCGCGCCGAGGACTCCGGGAATCTTTTCAAGCGAGGCGAGGAGTTCGGCGGTGCTCTTCCCTTCCGCTCTCATGTGGATGATGAACCGCCCGTCGTCGTCCGCGAGCGCGCCGTACGTACGCGCTACGAGCGCTCCGACGGACGAGGCGACAGAGTTCGCGGAGGCCGAGAGCGCCGGTTCGAAAGCCGCCGATCCTCTGCCTGCTCCCGCGCTCTCCAGAAGGACGAGCGCCTCCCCCTCGACATATCTCCCACGCGGCGTATCCCCCGCGAACGCGGATCCTGCGCACACGAACAGAGCCAGAACAAGCGCGGCAACACGGTGCTTTCTCATCGGACATCCCCCTTCGATTCGTTCGACTCCGGATGAAGTCGCGTATCCTCTCCCCCGGTCGGACAAATATACCATCTGCGGAATCCGGCGTCTTCTTTTCCGAATTCCGCAGATGGTATCTCGCGTGGTTTTTTGCGTATTATGCGGAAGCCGTCGAGCGCGCTCTCCGTTTCTGCAAAAAGAAAACGAAGGCGAAAATGCCGACGCCGAGGGCGTCCCACATTCTTCCGGGGATGAAGAGCGGCCCTGCGCAGAGGAGGAGCAACAGTCGCTCGTGGACGAAGAGCGAAGTGCTCAGGTACCCCTCTATGGCCGCCGCGAGGCTGGTCAGGGCGAACATGACGACCACCGTGGTGAGGGCGAAATCGGTCAGCGAACCCTGAAGCAGAATCTCCGGGCGGTAGTAGAAGAGGAAGGGAAGGATATAGAGCCCCTTGGAGAACTTGAAGCTGGTGAACATGGTGCGCCACGGGTCCGCTTTGGCGATGCCCGACGCGACGATGGCCGCCAGCCCCACGGGCGGCGTGATCTCCGAGTTGATGCTGAACCAGATCATGATGAAGTGGGCGACCATCAGCGGGAAGCCCATGTCCAGAAGCGCGGGGCCGACCGCGATCGCCGTGATGATGTAGGCGGCGCTGCTGGCGAGCCCCATGCCGAGGACCGTGGAGATCAGGCAGACGAGGATGATGGCGATGAACGGGCTCCCCTGAGAGAGCGCGGAGAAGAACCAGGAGAATTTGAGTCCGACGCCGGTCAGGCCGACGATGGAGAGGATGATGCCGATGCAGCCCGTGAGGCTGCCGATGCTCAGGAGGTACTTCCCTCCAAGGATCATGCATTCGTAGAAGTTCTTCAGGTCGATCCTCCGGCTCTTGCACGCGTGCGTGACCAGCAGCGCGGCTATTCCCGCCAGCGCCGCCGTTCCGGGCGCGTACCCCATCCCCATGACCACCACGATCAGTATGAGTGCGAAGAAGTAGTGCCATCCGTCGCGGAGCACCGTCCGCACGGGTTCGATGTGCTCCGCGTCGGCGCGGCCGATGTTCTCTTTTTTCGCCTCGAAGTGGATGAAGAGGAAGACCGTGGCGAAGTAGAGCAGAATCGGCGTCGTCGCGACCATGGCGATCGTGATGTACGGAATCTGCGTAAACTCCGCCATCAGGAAGGCGATCGCGCCCATGATCGGGGGCATGATCTGCCCTCCGGTCGACGCGGCGGCCTCCACCGCTCCCGCCACGTGCGGCTTGTACCCCACCCGGATCATCATTGGAATGGTGAAGACGCCGGTCGACGAAACGTTCGCGATCGCGCTTCCCGAGATCGAGCCGATCATGGCGCTCCCTATGACGGCGGCCTTGGCGGGGCCTCCCACGGTGTTTTTCGTCAGGGCGAAGGCGAGGCGGATGAAGAACTCCCCCGCTCCCGTTTTCTCCAGGAAGGCGCCGAAGATGATGAAGGGCGCCACGTAGAGGATCATCATGCGCGCCGAGAGACCGTAGAACCCCTCCAGTCCGGCGTAGACGCTGTTGACGACGCCTGCGAGATCGGCGCCCCTGTGGCCGAAAGCGCCCGGTATCAGGTTGCCGAAGAAGGCGTAGGCCAACAGCGCCAGCGAAACCGAGGTCAGCGCCCACCCGATGACCCTTCGGCCGATGTCGAGCGCGACGACGATCATGGCGGTTCCCATGACCACATCCAGCGGATCGAGGCTGCCGAGTCGCATGAAGCGATCGTTGTAGTCGTACATCGCGTAGATGGAGGCGACGACGGCCAGGACGACGACGAGCGAGTCCATGCCGAGAGAGAGGGTGCTGCGCCCCGGATTCCGAGAAAACGGGTAGACGACGGCGGTGAGGATGCAGACGGTCATGAGGAAGAGCGCGTGTTTCACCACGACGTCGGTTCCTATGTAGACGGTCCAGTAGAGAATGAGAAACGAAAGAACGGCGAGGCCGAAGTTGACGAGATGAAGGGGAACGCCGGAGAATGATCTTTCGATCCTGGCGGCGTCCGGTGCAGCGATGCGCTTCTCCATTGGGACGACTCCTTTCGGAAGACAGGGCGCGTGTTGTGAACGCGCCCTGCGTGAACAACGGACTGGTAGGGCTATTTCAGCACTCCGGCTTCCTTGTAGAACTTCTCCGCGCCCGGATGCAGCGGAATGGGAGTCCACTTGGCGGCGTTTTCAAGCGACATTCCTTTGCCCGCCGCATGCACTTTCCCCATGTACTCCAGGCCTTCGGGGCTGTACGCAGCTTTGACGATCTCGTACACCACGTTCTCGTCGACGTCCGCCCGGACGCCCCACATGGCGCCGGAACCCACGGTCTCGACGTCGGCGTCCACGCCCTTGTACGTTCCGGCGGGAAGTGTGAGGGGAAGGTACTGCGGCTTCTCGGCGATCAGTTTGTCCCTGTAGCCCGGCGCGAAGGTGATGAGCACCAGGTCGTGGGTGAGGGCGAGTTCGGAGATCGTCGGCGTCGGCAGCGTGGAAACCTCCATGACGGCGTCGACCTGTCCCGCCTTCAGCGCCTCCATGGCCTCGCGCGCGGGGAGGTAGACCGTTTTTTTGAAGTCCTTCTCCGGGTCGAGCCCGTGGGCGCGCACCCAGTCGAAGAACTGCTGGTGCATGGAGCCGCCGGGGGAACCCGCGCAGACGACCTTGTCCTTCAGATCGGCGTAGGTCTTTATCCCCGTGGACGCAAGGGTGTACGGCTGACCGTACTGGAGATAGAGGATGCCCATCCCGCGCATCTTGTCGAACGTCTTCTTGTACGGGGGCTTCCCCTCGAAGGCCAGAGGCGGGTCGATGGTGTTGAGCATGCCGATCTCGGCCTGGCCGGAGTCGAGGCGGTTGATGTTCTCGTTCACGCCGCCCGATGTGACGGCGGTGATCTCCACTCCCGGAACGTGCTTCGTGACGAAATCGGCGAGTCCGCCGCCGATGGCGTAGAAGCCGCCCCCCATCGAACCTGTCGAGAAGTTGAGCTGCACCGTCGCCGCGCTTGCCGCCGCTCCGAAGAAAAGAAGTACCGCTACCGCCATTGCCGTTCTGAACGCTTTCATACTGTTTGCCTCCTTTGTGTCTCCCGATAATGACTTCCCGCCCGTGATGCGCCTGGAGCGCATCGCCGCCTGCTTATTCCTGCCCGAAGACCTTTCGCGGCTCCGGCTTCAGAAACGACTGGACTTCGAGAGCGTACCCCTCCGGATCTTCGAAGAAGAACGCCTCGATCGAGATCTCCGGTTTATAGAGCAGCTCGGACGTTATCTTGACGCCTTCCTTCCGCAGATGCTCCCACCACCCCTTGACGTCGTTCGTCACGAGCGTGACGAGGACGTCGCTTTCCCCGCGCGGCGCGGAGCAGTGGCCGTGGTTCTCGTCGACGATGCCCAGGAAGGCCGTCCCCTGTACGCGGTAGATGCGGCACGTCCCCTGATCGTCCGCGAGTTCGAACCCCATGATCCGCTCGTAGAAGTCGCGCGCTCTCTCCAAGTCCTTGTAGTAGAAGAATGTGATCTGCGAACACAGTTCCGGCATTCAAAAACCTCCTTTCCGTCGTCTTTTCCGTCTTTGCCCCGTCGCTGTTTCGGAGGCGTTCAAACGACTTCCGCTGCAGCGTGTTTCGTCCCGGCGTTCTCCCCCTTCCAGTATTCGCAGTTTTCGAGAACGTGCGCCTCGATGATCCGCCTGGCGCGGCCGCCGTCGCCCGATTCCACGGCGTCGGCGATCTCTTCGTGCTGTTCCCAGCTCGGACGTCGTGGGTGATGCGGCGTTTCGACATCCTCCACCTCCGTGTAGAACGTCGCATAGAGCAGGGTGTACATAATGGAACGCCAGTAGACGGGGCTGAACGCTCTCTTGAGGTAGCCGTTCCCCGAATGGTGGACGAGAGCGAAGTGGAACATGCCGTTGAGCGAGGCGTACTCCCCTTTTCTGGCCCCGGTGTCGAAGAGTTCGCGCTGCCTGCGGATGATCTCCCGGAGTTCGGCGACGGCCGCTTCCGAGCGTTTTTCGGCGAGCAGGAGTCCTGCCATTCCTTCAAGAGCGGCGCGCGCAAAAAAAACCTCGCGCATGTCCTCCCCCGTAAGTACGGGAAGAACATACCCTTTTCTTCCCGAAGTCTTCGAGAGAACGCCCTCCGCGACAAGGCGGCCGAGAGCGGTGCGAAGCGGCGTGCGGCTCATCCCGAACCGTTCGGTGAGATCCGTTTCGTAGATTCGCTCTCCGGGGCGGATTTCGCGGGTGCGTATCAGCTCGAAAAGAGTCTGGAAGGCGCGCTCCTCCGCCTGCTGCTGTTTTTCCATGTACTCTCCCTCTTACCTTGGAATTTTTTATGGATACACTTTACGTATCCATAAAACGACACTATCATGCATTATACATCGTGTCAAAAATTAGTCAATCCGCTTTTCAGACATCGGAAGAAAAAAGACGAACGCACGGAGAGAAAAGAGAGGCTGTTTCCTCCGCAGTTCTTTCCATGCGTTCTTGGGGGCGTTCCGTCGCCGGGGGGTATCGCGGACTTACTTCTTCTTTGCGACTGCGCCTACTGCTACGGGGATGAGGAGAAGCGCGGCTGCAATCTTTGCGTCGGGCAGCCCGTCGACCGAACAGCCGCCTCCGCCGTTTCGCTCCTCCGGCGATGGAGATGGGGCCGGAGTCGGAGAGAGCTCCGGAGCGCTTCCGTACTCGTGCGCCCCGATGTCGTACCCCGCGAAGGCGGCGAACGTGCGGCGGGAGGATGGCGAAAGCGAAAGTGAATGCGTTTCGAAGGCTTCTTCGCGGGGTGTGCGGAGAAGTCGGTCTATTCCGACCTCTTTGCGGGCTATTATACCCCATCCGCCTTCTATTACCTTCGGGATGCGTTAGTCGAGCGCCTCCTCCATTCACCGCACACGTCGGCGAGCCGCGTAAGCTCCCTCTCCCCCATCCGCTCGTCGCACGGCAGGACAACGAGCCTGTCGGCTTCGTCGGAGGGGGCGTCGCGGGGAACGTCCCATGAGATGGGCGGTTCGAAACCGGCGGCACGGAGGCGGCGTTCGAGTTCTCCCTTTCCCGCGGGCACGCGGAGCGGAACTCCGAGCGGGACCGTGTCGTCGTCGAGCGGAGGCAGGCGAAGCCGTTCCGCGAGGAATGCGTAGTTGTTTCTGCGGACTTCGGGGATATGTTTCCACGGGAGCCTGTCGAGGAGGAGCGCTCCCATGGCGGAAGGTTCCCTGGCTTCGTCGTCCGCGTCGAGCGCGGCCTCTCCCTCTTCGAGAAGACGACGCGATCCGGAGAGGAGTCCCGCCGTCTTCAGGGAGATGAAGCGTTCGAGCGGCGGAGAGAGCGTTTCGTCGACAGGTTCGCGGGAGAGGAGCAGCCCGCCGTCCGGGACGGGGAGAAACTTGCGAAAGCTGTAGAGCGCGAAGTCGCCGAAGCCTCCTGTTCCGCGCGTGAAGAGGGCGTGGACGCAATCCTCGACGACGACCGGACGGCGTTCCTCGGGCAACGCGCCGAGGGCCTGCTCCGCTGCTCTGTTCGGGAAGCCGCAGAAGTGGATGTAGAGGAAGACGTCCCCTCGCTCAAGCCCGGGGAGAGCAAACGGCGCAGTGCTGTAGAAGGAGAGGGAGAACCCTCTCTGCAAAAAAACGGGGGCGAGCGACGCGCAACAGAGCGAGGGGAGCCATGCCCTCCCTGTGAGCGCCTTTCCCGAGGCGGCGTCGAGCGCCTTCGCGAGCGCGTAACGTCCGGTGGCGACCGAGAGCGAGTTTCGTTCCATCGGAAGGAGCGAAAGAAGAGAGGGACTGGCCTCGTCGCGTAAAAAAACCTCCGGAGGCAGCGATGCCGCCGGAGGCGTGTGTGTGTCCGTGTCGGTTCGCATGCTTGCGGAGCGCTTACTTCCGGGTAAGCGCCGCAGCGCCGATAGTGGGCGCGTCGTTGCCGAGTTGGCTCGGGCGCAGGTCGAGCGTTTTGCGGAAGGGGAGGGCCAGGTAGTCGAGCACCCTCGGTTTCAGGACGTCGATGAAGCCCTCGCCGCGGCTCATGCCACCGCCGAGGATGACGGCCTGCGGGTCGAAGAGGTGGACCGCCGAGGCGATTCCCTTCGCCAAGTGGTCCAGCCCCCTGTCCCAGAGAGGCGCGACGGCGGGGTCGGTCCTGCGGGTCCACAGGTACTTCAGGTCAGGCTGGAGTCCCATCGACTTCGCGGTGCGCTCCAGTGCGTCCGCGCCGCCGATCGCTTCGAGGTGTCCGTGGGAGGAGCAGCCGCACGGCTCTCCCGAGCCGACGACGAGGTGTCCCAGTTCGCCCGCCATGCCGTGGAAGCCCTTGAGAATCCTGCCGTCGAGAACGATGCCGCCGCCGATGCCTGTGCCGAGCGTGAAGAGAAGGAAGTCGGTCATTCCGCGCGCCGCGCCGCCCCAGCCTTCGCCGAGGGCGTAGCAGTTGGCGTCGTTCTCCAGTTCCACCGGCAGCCCGATCTTCGCCGAGAGCATCTTCCTGACCGGCAGCCCGTTCCATCCGGTGAAATTCGGCAGGAGCAACGATACTTCGCGCGCCGCGTCGAGAACGCCTGGTATCCCGACTCCCACGGCACATTCGGCACACGCGCCAAGACGCTGTACCATGGCTGCGATCTGGCTCAGAATCCCGTCCGGCTCGCGCCCGGCCGTCGGTTCGGAGAGGCGCTCGAGGATTTTTCCGTCCTCGACGAGCGCCGCCGCGATCTTGTGTCCTCCCAGATCGACGCCGATGGCCCGCATGATCTTATTTTCCTTCGATATGCTGCTGGCGCAGCGCCGAACGTTTGTGGATCATCGGACCCGTGAGCACGTAAGCGAGGCAGCCGAAGACCAGCGCCGTCGCGATCCATGCGGCGTACGTCTCGCTGAGAACCCACAGCAGGAGGACGACGAGCACGGCGGGGGCGAAGAAGCGCACCTTGTTGGACGGCTTGGGGTAGCGCAGGTTGGAGAGCTGCAGGGAGATCATCACCAGGATGAGAAACTGGAAGACGATGGAGACAGGACCGGTGACGAGGATGTGTCCCTCGGGGTACATGATCTGCGCGGCGAAGGCCGCGAGCGCGATCCACGAGGAGTTCACGGTGATGGGAAGGCCGATGAATCCGCCCTGTCCGCGCAGAGGATCCTTCAGCCGGAAGCGCGAAAGGCGGAGCGCGCCGGAGAAGACGATGGCGGAGGGGAGGATGGTGCGCCAGAAGGGACTCGGCCCGTGAATGAGCATGACGTAGAGCAATGCCGCCGGGGCAACGCCGAAGGCGAGGAAGTCGACGAAGGTGTCCAGCTCCGCGCCGAACTCCGTCGTCCCCTTCAGCCAGCGGGCGACGTTGCCGTCGA
>Ga0334887_1000614_pt1 | contig 55341 bp, 48 predicted proteins | sample GraSluR1_MG_10_FD_207217 | JGI IMG/M metagenome (GOLD analysis project Ga0334887, IMG submission 207217) | Sludge microbial communities from methane-producing bioreactor in Wageningen University, Netherlands - Granular Sludge_18_07-R1 | ecosystem: Engineered > Bioreactor > Anaerobic >...
GGGCCTCTTCGTGACCTTGCCGTTCCTGGTCTGTCAGGCGGTGCTCTTCGTCTCGCCCGGCCTGACCCGAGGTGAACGGCGCTGGGTCCTGCGCATGGTGCCTTTCTCGATGCTGCTCTTCGCGGGAGGAGGGGCCTTCGCCTGGTACGTGGCCCTCCCCGTCATGTGGCGCTTCTTCTTGGGATTCCAGGGCGAGGGCGTGGTGGCCATGTGGACCATTGGCAACGTCGTCGGTTTCGTGGTGACCATGGTGGTCCTCTGCGGTCTGGTCTTCCAGATGCCCCTGGTGCTGCTCTTCGCCTCTTTGATCGGGCTGGTGCATTCCAGCACCTTGCGCAGACACCGCCGGATGGCCATCTTCGCTGCCTTCGTGGTGGCGGCCGTGGCGACTCCCACGCCGGATGCCGTGACGGCCGCGGTGGTGGCCGTCCCGATCCTGGTGCTCTTCGAGGTCAGCCTGTTCCTGATGCGTCTGATCGGCCGCTGACATTTCCCTGACTCCCGGGCGAGGGGATGCGGGCCGACGCGGAGAAGGCCCGTTCGGAACTGGTGGGGAGCCGGGAGGTCCGGAATTGCACCGCGAAGAATTGCTGCGTCGCCTGGATCGAGCGGGTCTGGTGGACTACCAGAGGGCGCTGGCCGCCCTGCAGGATCGCGCCCAGGCCGGGAAGCCGGCCGAGGAGGCCCTGGTCTCGGCGGGCCTGGTCAGCGAGGTCACCCTGACCCGACTGATCGCCGACTCCTACCGCATTCCCTTCGTCAGCCTCGCGGATCGCTTCGTGTCTTCGGAGCTCGCCCGCCTGGTGCCTCGAGACGTGGCAGAGAACTACGCCCTGTTGCCCATCGAGCGCGAAGGCGACACCCTGACCCTGGCCATGGCCGACCCGATGGACCTCATGGCCGAGGACCTGGTACGCTTCATGACTTCGTGCCAGATCCGCCGGGTCATGGTTCCCCGCAGCGAATTGTTGCAGGCGCTGGCCGCGGCCTACGACGGCGGGGCCTGGCCCCTCGGTGCCCCCGAAGACCCCCTCTCATCCCAGGTCGAACTCCGCGGTGAGGGCTCGCGGGAAGCGGTGCCTCCGGGGCTGGCCACCGCCCTGATCCTGGAGGCCCTGCGCGAAGAAGCCAGCGATCTTCATTTCGAGCCGCGCGAGTCGGGCCTGGCCGTCCGGTTCCGCATCGACGGGCGCCTGCAGAAATCCGTCGACCTTGGGATCGAACAGCGTTCTGCGGTGCTGGCGGAACTGCGCCGGCTGACCGACTTCGCCTCGGGAGACTGGTCCGCTCCGCGACTGGGTCGCTGCCACATCCGCACCCCGGAGTTGGAGGCCGACCTGACCGTCTCCAGCATGCCCTGTCTGCACGGGCACAAGGTGGTCCTGCGTCTGTTGGACCGCTCGCGCCAGACGCCCAACCTGGAGAGGCTGGGCTTCCTGCCCGAGACCTTTCGTCAGGTCGTCTCGCTCCTGGAGAAGCCTTCCGGCCTGGTCCTGGTCACGGGACCGGCCGGGTCGGGCCGGACCTCGACCTCCTACGGGATGCTGCATCACCTGGGGCCCCAGGGGCGGAGCATCGTGGCCCTGGAAGACTCCTGGATGCCGGAGCTGGCGGGCATCACCTGCATCCCGGTGGGCAACGAGCCGGGCACGATGGGCCTCAAGCAGGCTCTGGAGGGGGCCTTGTTGCAGGACCCCGACGTGCTTCTCCTGCGCGGCTTGCCGGATCGGGAGACGACGGACCTGGTCCTGCGCGCCGCCGGCGAGATGCTGGTGATCACGACCATGGGGGCCGAGGGGGCCCTGGCGGCCGTGCAGAGCCTGCAGCGGCTGGCCGGTTCGCCCTGGCGGGCCGTCTCGTCCCTGTTGGGTGTGGTGGCGCAGCGGCGGGTCCGCCGGCTCTGCGAAGCCTGCCGGGAGGAGGTCCCTGCCGAGGAGGGGCTGGGGTTCTCGTTGCCGTCCCACCTGAAGCTGCCCGAACGCCGTTTCGTCGGCCGGGGATGCCGGGCTTGCTCGTATTCGGGGTATCGGGATCGGGTCGGGCTTCAGGAGGTCCTGCTGATCAGCGAGCGCCTGCGTCACCTCCTGTGGTCGGGAGCCTCCGAACAGCGCCTGCAGGAATCCGCCCTCGCCGAAGGGATGGTGCCTCTGGCCGCAGACGGTCTGTCCAAGGTCGGGATGGGACTGACCAGCCTGGACGAGGTCCTCCGGGCGCTGCCTCCGATCCCTGGAGGCGGAAGGCTCTGCGCCACCTGCCGTCGCGAGCTGTCCGAGGACTTCCAGGTCTGCCCCTACTGCGATCCGGGCCTGGAGCACCAGTGCCCGTCCTGCCAGCGTCCGGTTCAGGAGGACTGGCGAACCTGCCCGTTCTGCCGGCGCAGCCTGCCGGGCGCCTGCGATGGCATGCCGGTCGGGGAAGAGACGCCCTCCGAGGAGGTCCCGGCGCTTCCGGGTCTGCGCACGGTCCTGGTGGCGGACCACGATGCCTCGGTCCGGGCCGGGATTCTGGAAGCCCTGGAGCGTTCGGGTTACCGGGTCCTCCTGGCCGACGACGGGCAGGACGCCGTCGACCTCATCGACCAGGAGTCCCCCGACCTGGTCCTGGCCGAAGCCCGGCTTCCCCGCGTGGATGGCCTGGAGTTGTGCCGACGGATTCGACAGAAGGGCCATTCCACCCCGATCCTGCTTCTGCATCCGCATTCCGACGCGGAGTTTCGCCAGAAGGTCCTGGAGGCAGGAGGCGACGGCCTGCTGAGCCGGGCCGTCGGCGCCACGGGATGGGTCCGGGCCCTGGTGCGCGCCCTGGCGGAGAGACCCGTCCGAGAGGAGGCTCGGAAGGATTGATCCTCAGCGGCCCCCGTCGGCGAAGTCGTGCAGGTCTTCAGCCATCTTCTCCAGGCGCTGCTGGACCTGCCCGTTGACGGTGGTGCGGGCATAGCGGCCGTCGCCGCGCCGGCGTCCTGCCGGCATCCCCGTGAGGAGTTCGAGGCCTTCGTCGATGTGTCCGATGGCCCACAGATGGAAGCGACCGCGGGCCACCGCGTCCTGAACCTCCCGGCGCAGCATCAGATGGGGCAGGTTGGCCCGAGGGATCAGGACTCCCTGGCGGCGGTTGAGGCCCCTGCTCTTGCAGACTTCAAAGAAGCCCTCGATCTTCTCGTTGACCCCGCCGATGGCCTGGATGTTCCCAAACTGGTCCACCGATCCGGTGACGGCCAGGCCCTGACGGATCGGCACCCCCGACAGGGCCGAGAGGATGGCGTAGACCTCGGCCGAGGAGGCAGAGTCACCTTCGACCTCCTCGTAGGTCTGCTCGAAACCCACCGAGATCGAGACCGACAACGGCGCTCGCTCGGCGAAGCGTCCGCTGAGGAATCCGCCCAGGATGAGGACTCCCTTGGAGTGGATCTTCCCGGCCGTCTCGCACTCTCTCTCGATATCGACGACCCCCTCCTTGCCGAGGCTGACGCGGGCCGTGATTCTCGAAGGGCGCCCGAACTCGTAGTCTCCCAGGTCCAGGACCGCCAACCCGTTGACCTGTCCCACCGCCTCCCCGGTCACCTCGATGCGCAAGACCGACTCGTCGATCATCTCCTGGATCTTGTCTTCGACCAGGTTCGATCGGAAGCGCCGCTGTTGCAAGGTGTGGTGGATGTCGGAGGCGCCGACCTGGGGGCGCGAGGCCTTGGAGGCCCAGTAGGATGCCTCGCGCGCGACGTCCGCGATCTCCATGAACTGGGTGGAGAGCCGGTCCTGGTGCTCGGCCAGGCGGGCCCCATGTTCGATCATGGCAGCCACCGCGGCGGCCTCGAAGGGGAGCAGGCCATCCTCCCTGGCCCGACCGGCCAGGAAGCGGGCGTAGAGCAGTTCGGTCTCGGGAGTGCGGGCCATCTCGTCGTCGAAGTCGGCCTTGATCTTGAAGAACTTGCGGAAGTCTTCGTCCAGGCCGAGCAGGAGGTGGTGCAGGTGGTGTGAGCCGATCAGGACGATCTTGACCTGGACCGCCGGGGCCTGGGGTTTGAGCGTGGCCACGGGAATCAACCGGAACTGCTCGCCCAGGTTCTCGACCCGGGCTTCTCCGCTGCGGATCATCCGCTTGAGGGCATCCCAGGAGAAGGGGTTGCTCAGGACGTCCCGGGCCTGCAGCAGCAGATAGCCTCCGCTGGCGCGGTGGACGGCCCCGGCCCGGATCATGGTGAAGTCCGTGACCAGGTTGCTGTTGTGGGGGCGGTACTCGATCCCACCAAAGAGGTTGTAGTAGGTGGGATTGGTCTCGTAGACCACCGGGGCGCCCTGCGTCTCTTCGTGGTTGACGAAGACGTTCAGGCGGTAGCGCTCGATCGGTGAACCGGACCGCCCTCGCAGGGTGAGAGCCAGCAGATTCCGCTCTTCCCGGTCGTGACGGAACTCGTCGAGGTGATCCAGGATGCCTTCTTCGAGGTTGCGCAGGTGCTCGAGCAGGGCCGGGACCTCGGCAAAGCGATCGACCAGTTCGCGCAGCACTCCGCCGACGAACTCCCGGGCCATCTCCTTCTCCAGGTCCTGCACCGCGCGGCGGGTCTCCGATTCCCCTCGGCGCAGCTCGTTGACGGCGCTGAGAATCCGCGTCTGGAGGAACTCCGACCCCTGGGCCAGCTCGCGCCGGCGATCCTCGTCCAGCCGGGAGAACTGGTCGCGCCGCAGGGGTTCGCCATCCACCAGGGGCACGGTGACCACCGCTCCCTCAGCAAACTGGACGCGGAACTGTCGGCTCTCCGCCTCGGCCTGGACGTCCTCCAGGATCCGGTTGCGCTCTGCCTCGAAGCGGCTCAGGATTCCTTGTCGGCGGGTCTCGAAGGCCTGGCTTTCGAAGAGGGTGGGCAGCTCCTGACGCAGGCGCTCCAGTTGCTCGTCCAGGGCCCGCGCCGTGGCCCGGGCGGTTCCCGAGGGCAGCTCCAGGCAGCGCGGTTCGTCGGGATTGCGGAAGTTCTCGACGTAGACCCGATCCGGAGGCACCTGTTCATCGCGCGCCCGTGCTTGCAGCAGCGAAAGCGCCGTGCTCTGTCGCCCGGTTCCCGAAGGCCCGGCGATGTAGACGTTGAACCCGCTGGCCCGGGTATCCAGCCCGAATTCCAGGGCTGCCATGGCGCGGGGCTGTCCCGCCGTGACCTCGAGCGGCTCCAGCTCGGAGGTGTCCCGGAAGGGGAGGCTCTCGACGGAACAACGCCGCGACAACTGCTCGACGCCGAGCAGGAGCCGTTCTTCGAGGGGGGCTTTCTTGGCCATGGAATGGGTCGGTCTTCCTGCAAAGATGGCTGAGGGGCACGAACCTGGGCAACTTTGTGGCCTGCCGCCGGGTTCCTGCCCTGTCTTCCTGGAGGAGCACGAGCCTTGGGTTGAGAATGAATCCCAGAGCAGCGGCGGGAGGCGCCATGGCACCCTCAAATCTTGATTATCGGGTCGAAATCCACGGAAACTGCCAGGTCGTGATCCTGGTCGGCGAGGTCGACATTGCCGGGGTCCCCTCATTGAAGAGCTTCGTCGAGGAGAAGATCGCCGATGGGACCGTGGACCTGGTCTACGACCTGTCACGGGTCGACGCCATCGACTCCACGGGCCTGGGATTCCTGGTGTGGTCTCGCAAGCGCGTGCGCGAGCAGTCTGGCAGGCTTCGCCTGGTGACCGATCGCCCCCAGGTCCAGAGGGTCTTGAAGCTGACCGGACTGGGTCGGCTCTTCGAGACCTACCTGACCCTCCAGGAAGCCCTGGAGGCCCCCATGGTCCCGGAGACAGGCAACCCCGACACCTATCCGCCCGAGAGGCGCTGAACTCCCGGGCCGCTCAGGTTCCGGCGGCTCTTTCGGCGGCCCGGACGACGTTCTCGAGCAGGAGGATCGTCGTGACGGGTCCGATGCCTCCGGAGGGTGGGGTCCAGGCCGAAGCCACCTCCAGGATCCCTTCGGCCTCGACGTCTCCCAGCACCGTCCCCTGATCGGTGAAGCTCATCCCCACGTCCAGGACCACGGCTCCGGGCTTGACCATTCCGGCCTTCACCAGCCCGGGGTGTCCGGCGGCCACGACCAGGATGTCTGCCTGACGGGTGTGGTGGGCCAGGTCCCTGGTCCGCGAGTGACAGATCGTCACCGTCGCGTCCTGCGCCAGCAGCAACAACGCCACCGGACGCCCCACGACGGGACTGCGCCCCACCACCACGGCATGACGACCCGCGATCGGGATCCCGTAGTGGTGGAGCAGCTCACGACACGCGGCTGCCGTGGCCGGGACGAACTCGCCGGATCCCGACAGGAGGCGCCCCAGGTTGAACGGATGAAGGCCCTCCACGTCCTTGGCAGGAGGGATTCGAGTCACCGCCTCCAGGCTTCGGTAGGCCTCAGGCAGGGGGCTCTCCAGCAGGATGCCGTGAACCGCCTGGTCCTGGCTCAAGCTCGCCAGGGTCTCCAGCAGCTCGCGTTCACTCCCCGATGACGGCAGTCGGAAGGTCCGCGCCGAGAGGCCCAGCCTCTGGCACGCCCGGGTCTTGGCCCGCGCAAAGCGCACGGCGGCCTCCTGGCCGGTGGCGTCCACGATGGCCAACGTCGGGACCACGCCGTCGGCCGCGAGATCTCGCACGCGGGCCTGGATCCGGGCCTCTCGATCCTGGACCACAGGCGCGCCCCGCAGCACCCGGGCCGACATCAGGCCGATCCTGCCGTTCCCCGGCCGCGGATCAGCACCAGGGGGGTCATTTCGCCGCCGTTTCCTTGTGGATTGGGGCGCAAGGCCTCTTCGACCTCGACCCGGCGGGAGGGGTCGGAGATCGACAGGACGTCGACCTTGCCCAGGTCGTTGGCATCGACGATGGTGGCGTCGATACCCGTGCGCCGACGGATCTCCTCGACCACCTGCTGGGGGCGGGCTGGCGAGAGGACGACGTGTTTGTCGAAGGGAGGGAGGGTTCCGGTGCAGTCGTCGATCACCGCGACCCGACGTCCAGCCACCCGATAGAAGTCTCCGCTGCGGCCCAGCAGTCGCCCGATCAGCGCTGCGGTCGTGGCCAGCAGGATCCGACAGGTGCCGACCTCACGAAAAGCCATCTCCAAGGCATAGACCGACGAAAGCGAAGAGTTCATCCCGAAGATCCGGTTCAACCGACGGGCCAGATAGCGGGGATGGATGTCTTCGCAGTAGGCCAGGCGCCCCTGCATGATGGCCACCGCACTCTCGGCCAGGGCCACCATGTCTCCGGGGCGGGCCACTCCTTCCAGATACCGGGCACACACCTCCACCACGTCCTCTCCGGGGCGCAGGAGATGGGTCCGCAGAGGGAGGACCAGGGAGTCCGGCGGAACCGGTCGGGGGGTGGGCTCAAGGGGCACGGCCGGCCCTTCGCCCGCGGGGACCTCCCGAAAATCTCCCGTATGCAGGACGATCTCCTCACGGCGGTACTGCATGGGGGTCCGGCAGTAGAACTTGTAGAGGAGATCCACCCGAAACTCCCCGAGCTCGGCGACCGCCTGGCGAGCCCCCTGGGGAGCGGTCAGCCAGATCTCCACCTCCACGGGCATCTCGGCGCCGGCGGGGACGATGCAGGCCTCCCAGTATCCATCCTGCCGGGGATGCGCCGGATCGATCAGGCGCACGACCGGTTGGAGGTCGCTGTAGCGGGGGCCGGAAGGCTGCAGGCGGGCCTCGGCGTCGATGACCAGGCCCTGTTGAGTTCCTGAGTTCCGGAAGGGCACCGCGAAGCGCAGGCGGGCGTGCTGCTCGTCGGGATAATCGACGCGCAGATCGTCCAGTCGCTCTTGGGACAGGCGCACACGGGCGTCTCCCAGTCGGTGGACGACGAGTTCAAACCCGACCAGGGCCAGGGCGGGTAGGGCCAGCATGGTGGTCCAGGACATTGAGGGGTCTCCTGCGAACCGGCGGGAGCCGGCGGTCTATGGGCCCGAAAGGTCGGGCGGAATCGGCAGGGAGTTTGGCGGGCCCGAGGAGAATCCTCCCCCCGCGGGGACCCTGCCCGCCCGGCGTCTTGCGGCGCTCGGAATTTTCGGACCCCGGCGGAGAGCCATGCCCCAGATCTTCGGCAGCTACAACTCCAGATTCTTCGCGGTCCTGCGCGACGGACGCATGGCCCTGTATCGGGGGGCTGCCCCCTTGTGGACCCGTCCGGTGGCCTCCGCCCGCGAACTGGTCCGGGTGGGCAACCAGGGGGACGTCTTCTTCCGGACCGACCACGGCGTGGCCCGACTGCCTTTGAGCCGCGATTCGGAGATGGAGCCCATCGAGGCACTGGACGAGGCCCTCTCGGCGGAGGAGGGAGGCCACCTCGGGGGGGTGCGCGTCAACGCCGAGGGGACCGAGATCTGCGTCGAGCGGATCACCACCTCGGCGCGCCTCTCCCGAAAGCTGCTGCGCATGCTGCGTCGCGGCGAGAGCACCGAGGTGGAACCTCAGGTGGACTGTCACGAGCTCCTGCTTTTCAACCGCAACACCGGGGCGCTGCGCAAGTTCTGCCGGACGGATGTCGATCCCGAGCGCAAGGGGCGTTTCTGGTGGACCGCTTCACCCAACCTGGCCTTCCTCCTGGTCGGAGTGCCTGGAGTGGGGCGGAAGCCCACCCTCACCTTCAAGTTGATCCACACCCGCGAGGAGTCCATCTATTCGGAGTTCGAGATGAAGGTTCCCGACATCTCGAACCTCTGGGTGACCGAGACGGGAACGGTTCTCCTGGAGGTCCGGGTCTCACCCCAGGAGGCCTATCTGGTCCTGACCACCTTGGAGGGCGAGAAGCTGGTGATGAACCCGCCCCCCGATTACCGGGTCCTGAACCTCGGACTGCGCAGCGTGACCCTCTGGACCGGGCCGGCTCCCCAGGTGCTCATCAAGGACTTCTCCGACCAGATCGTCTGCCAGGCCGACCTCGCTCCCCTGGACCGGTTGGGCCTGCGCTATGAACTGCTCTTCAACGAGCGCGGTGGACTGGATCTGGTGACCCTCAAAGGTCGCGAGTTGAGGGTCAACCATACCGACTCCGAGTCCCTGGCGGTGGACGCCCGCCGATGGGGCCTGCTGGCCCACCAGCAGGAGTCGGCCGAGCTGGAGTCCGTACAGCGGGAGGAGAAACAGAAGCGCCAGGATGAGGAGAAGACCCGGCGCCAGGAAGAACGCAGCCGTGAACTGGCCCAGGCCCTGGGCCCGGAAGCCCGAGCCCGGGACCTGGCCGAGGCCCTCCAGGCGGAGACCCCGGCTGCCGAGGTGCCGGTGGACCCCGGCCCGCCACCCGCGATGCCAGCCGTCCCCACGGGGCGCAGCTTGCCCGAGGTCGAGGCGGAGCTGGAGAAGCTCCGGATGAGCTACGTGTCCGGAGCCATCCAGCGAACCGCGTACCGCCAGCGGGCCGAGGCGCTCCAGGCCGAGATGGCCGCGATGGCCACCGCGCCGCGGGAGGAACCGGCGCCGGCGGAGAGGCCGGATGGCTCGGCTCCGCCTCCGGTTCCGGTCCTGCAGGTCGAGCCGACCTCCTACGATGCCCCCCTGCCGGCGAAGACCACTCCACCTCGTCCCATCTGGTCGGGGACCGAGGGCCCCAGATCCAGGCAGCTCGACCTGCGCGACTTCGAGCGCCGGAAGGTCGAGCGCTTGTTGGAGGCCCTGGAGGAGCGCCTGGCCCGCAGCGAGATCTCCGAGGCCACCTACCGCGAGCTCAAGGCCCGCTACCTCAAGCGCCAGGCCCAGGCCTGAGGCTCTCGAGCAGCGCTGCGCTCCGCAGGACCCCCGGCCTGTCCAAGGCCTGGGCCACGCGCCAGACGGCCGGTCTTTCCAGTCCCGGACCCGGGCCCGCTGCGAAGACCACCTCCGGCGGGCCGTCGGCTGCCACCCGCCCGCCTCGGAGGACCAGCATCCTCTCACATTCTTCGGCGACGAAGTCCATGTCGTGGGTGATGACCAGGACCGTCGCCCCTCGCCGTCGCAGGCCAGCCATGACCCGCAGCAGGCGTTCCTGGTCGGCCCCGTCCAAGGACGCCGTCGGCTCATCCAGGATCAGGACGGGGGTCTGCATCGACAGGACCGAGGCCAGGGCCACTCGCCGAAGTTCGGACTGGCTCAACTCGTAGGGGTGGCAGCCGGCCCGGCTGGCGAGGTCCAGCTCTTCCAGGGCTGCCTGGACGGCCGCCTCCACCTGGGTCTCGGACCGTCCCAGGTTGCGCGGGCCGAAGGACACTTCCTCCGCCACGGTCGAGGCGAAGACCTGGCGCCGGGGATTCTGGAAGACGTAACCGACCAGTCCGGCCACCCGGCTGGCCGGCACCTGCGAGGTGTCGATTCCATCCAACACGACCCGCCCGCGGGTGGGTACCAGCAGTCCGTTGAGGAGGCGGGCCAGCGTGGTCTTGCCCGCACCGTTGGGCCCCGCCAGCGCGACCGTGGAGGAGGCGGGGATCAGCGCATCGACCTGCTGCAGGGCGCAGGTTCCGTCGGGATAGTCAAACCCGGCCCCCTCGACTCGAATCTCGATCATCGGCGCAGGCCCTCCACCGCCTGGTCTTCGCGCACCGGCCAGGGCCCACGCCACAGACCGACCCCGTCCGCCTTCCGGGCCAGCCGCGTCCAGGGGGCCTCCAGCGCTCCGTGGGAGGGTGGGATGGCCGCCGGGCCATCGTGGACGAGCGTCCCCTGGTGCAGGACCAGCCACCGGGAGAAGGAGGCCGCCTCTTCCAGGTGCGGGGTGGCCCAGAGCACCACGTGGCCTTCGCGGGCCAGGTCCAGGGCGGCCTGAAGCACCTCATGGCGACCTTGAGGGTCCAGCATGGCGACGGGCTCGTCCAGCAGAAGGACGCGCGGGGCCAGGGCCAGGACGGCCGCCAGGGCAACCCTCTGCTGCTGCCCGCCCGAGAGGGTGAAGGGCGAGCGCTCGGCCAGGGCTTCCAGGCCCAGTCGGGCCAGCACCCCGTTCACCCGCGCCTTCATCTCCTGGCGCGGCACGCCGAGGTTGCCCAGGCCCCAGGCGACCTCCTCGCGCACGCTGGGACAGATCCCCGAGAGCTGGCTGGAGGGATCCGAGAAGAGCAGGCCGGCCCGCCGGACGCGGTCCGCGGGGCGCGCCGTCCCGGGATCCATCCCGTCCAGGTGCAGTCGGCCGCGACGCTCGCCTCGAACCAGGGAGGGCACGAAGCCGGCCAGGACCCGCAACAGCGAGGACTTGCCGGCCCCGGCGGCGCCCACCAGGGCGATGGCCTCCCCGGCGTCCACCCGGAAGGAGACATCGCGCAGCGTGGCTTCGGAGGCCCCGGGGTAGGCAAAATAGAGTTTCTCGACGGAAATCACAGGAACAGGCGCCCCCCCAGCATCAGGATGGTGAGGACGAGGAGGAGCTGGAGGGCCGGGTCCCAGCCCGTCCTGGGCGGATCACTCCACCAGGTGCGCTGGTTCTCGGCTCCAAAGCCGCGAGCCTCCAAGGCCAGGGCGCGTTCCTCGACCTCCGAGACGGCGCCCAGCAGCAGGGGACCCGACATCGGGACCAGGGCCCGGGCCCGTCCCGAGAGCCCCTGGCCCAGGGGCATTCCACGCGAGGTCTGGGCCTCCAGGATCTCCCCGGCCCGCCTCAGCATGGTGGGCACCAGATTCAGCGAAGCCAGCAGGACGTAGGCCAGGCGATGGGGCAATCCCCGGCGTTCCAGGTCTCCCATCAGGAGGTCGGGGCGCGTGGTCAGCAGCAGCAGGACCACCGATTCCAGGATCAGGAAGACCCTCAGGCCCAGACCCAGGGCTTCCAGGGCAGCCGGAGTGGACCAGCGGAAGGGTCCCCAGGCGGTCGAAGCGGCTCCCCCGAAGAGGCCGTTGACGGCGACCATCGAGAGGACCAGGGGAAGAACCAGCGTTGCCGTGGTCCGCCCCAGTTCCAGTCCGACCCCCCCGATCAAGGCGACCCCCAACAAGGCCGTTGCCAACAGGGGAAGCGCCGGGGCTGGCAGGCGGCTGCCATCGGGCATGGCCACCACGGCGGGCAAGGTCACGGCTGCCGCCGCACAGGCCGCCACCAGGAGGATCTTGGTCAGCGGAGCGGTCCGGTGCAGGATTCCGTCGGCCGCGCGATACAGGCCCGTCGGAGAACCTGCCAGGACGACCGCGCGCCGCTCTCCGTGCTGGAGTCCCCCGCCGCGGAGGCCCGGCAGCGAGAAGGAACGCATCCGACCCAGCAGGTCCCCCTGCGGGAAGGCGGTGCGCAGTCGGTGGGGGAGGGCTGCCAGGATCGATTGGATCATCAGGAAGCTGAGCATCTTGTCCAGAGGATCGGTGACCAGCCCCTGCGCGATGCTGGCTTCCAAACGGTTCATGCCCATGGCCCGGAAGACGGCGACGACCATGTCGGTCCCTCCGCCCGTGGTCCCGCCGAAGAGCCAGGCAGAAACCGGGGCCGACAGGGTGGCGGCGACGACCCCGACCAGGAGCCCGGCCATGGCCGCGGTGAGGGGCGAACCCAGGAATCCGCGGCGGGCCAGCCATCCCGCCAGAGCTCCAACCACGGCCGCTACAGGCACGAAGGCCAGCCAGACCGGATTGCTCAAAGCGGGGATCACGGTGTTGCTGACGGCCCCGGTCAATGCCCCCGCCGCCGGTCCTGCCAGCGATGCGACCAGGATGGTCCCCAGCGAGTCCAGATACAGGGGCAGCCGGAAATAGCTGGCGATGGACCCGGCCGCCACGTTGATGGCCACGGCCAGGGGGATCAGGGCCCATGTCCGCGTGTCCAGTCTCATGGCGGCTTGATTCTGAGGCGCAGGCCCGGAGGCCTTCCACCCGGCGAGAGGAGGGAACCCGTGCACCGGGAAGAGGCCCCCATGCGCGCATTCCTGTTTCTGCTCTTGCTGCTCCCGCTGGGGGCCTGCGCCGCGGCTCCGGAGACACCGACGCCTCCGGCTTCCCCGCAGGGGCAGGCTTCTGGCAGACCGGGCCTTGCTTCCCGAGTCACTCTCGAGAAGCCGGGGCTGCGGGTCGAACTCGAGCAGGGTGGGCGTCTGGTGGTCCGAGCGGGGGACGCGCCGGCCGAAGAGTGGGTCCTGCCTGAAGAGGTGGCTTCCCAGGCCCTGGATTCCTTCCACGCCAGCGGCATGTTCGGGCCGGCATCCTCTCCCAGCGAAACCGGAGGGACCTTGCGCGTGACCTTCCGGCAGGGGGACCTGACCCAGGTCCGTGCCCCCAGCCCACCTCCTCCGGAGCTTCGTGCCCTGGCCCGGGTCCTGGAGGATCTCGTCCCCGGAGAGGCGGGGGAGGGCCCCGCCGCGTGCTGGCTTGTGGGGACCTTGGAGTTCGAGAATCTGGAGGGCGGACTGTGGAGGGTCCGTCTCGGACCCGACCGGGAGTACGTCCTGACCGAGGTTCCGGAGGGCTTCTCTTCCGGAGACCGGGTGCGCCTGACCGGAAGGCCGGCGCCTGCGGACCAGATGGGGATCCACATGGCGGGACCCTACTACCAGGTCCTGACCATGCGCCGCCTCCAACCCTCGCCGCGCCAGGCGCCCGACTCCGACTGACGTCCGAATTGGCCGGGGCGCCGATCGAGGGGGCCCGGCCCTGGCGCGAGGCCGGAAATCCATGTATCTTGGGGACGTGGACGGGCGCCCCGGTCCATTTCGCATGTTGGAGGCAGAGCCCAGGAGGGCAGGACGTGAAGACTTACCAGGTTCCCATCCAGGGAAAGCACTTCCTGAACGTGGTCGAGGCCGGCCAAGGACCCGCGGTTCTTCTGGTTCACGGGGGAGCCGGCTCCTGGGCCAACTTCACCCACCAGGTCCGAGACCTGGCACAGCGATTTCGGGTGCTGGCTCCCGATCTCCGGGGACACGGAGCCTCACCCTGGCCTGGGCCCTCCGACGTTGACGACTTCTATCGGGACCTGGCGACTCTGGTCGCCCGCTTGGACCTGCCCCCGGAGTTCCACCTGGTGGGGCACTCCTTCGGGGGTTACCTGGCAGCCCGATTCTCCGCCGAGCGGCCCGAACGCATCCTGAGCCTGGCCTTGCTGAACACCTCGGGAGACCTTCCCCAAGGACTGGCCTACCGCTTCCTGGAGACCTTCAGCGGAGGGGCCGACCTGGTCCACCACTACTATCCGTGGATGGTCAGCACCGGGTCGGAGGTCGCCCGATGCCTGATGCGCCGAACCCTGAAGCAGTGGAACTCCTGGGACCTCTTCCCGAGGATCCAGGCGCCGACCCTGGTCGTCCTGGGAGCCCGGGACCCTTTGATCCCTTTGCGCAAGGGACGCGAGATGGCCCATCGGATCCCGAGGGCGCGGTTGGAGGTTCTGCCGACGGGAGGGCACGTCTCGATGGCCGAACAACCCGAGACGGTCACCCGGTGGCTGTCCCAGCACATGGAGTCCTCCCCGGGCACCAGCTCCGACCTGGCCGCCGGCCATTCCGCCTGAGGCTCGGGTCCGCCTGGAAGCCCCCCCGGCTCATGCCTGCTGCACCGGGGGCACCGAGGAGCCTGTGTGAAGACCGCGTCGGTCGCCTCGCCGCTCGACGGGATGCACCCGCGCGGGGCGTCCAAGATCCCTCGGCGATGCTCGGTCCGGATACTCACACAGACTCCTCCGAGCGCGGATCGGGACGGGGGGCTCCGGCCAGGTCCTCGAAGAGCCGGGTCCGATGCCCCGGGGTCATGGGGAAATTGTCCTGGACGCCGCCCACGGCCGTCACCTCGACGCCCTGCTTGAACGAGGCGACCACTGCCAGGACCGACCCCAGCAGCACCAGGGCCGTGCCCACCAGGGCCGGGCCGGGCCCGTGGGCCGGGAAGGTCAACAGGTGCAGGTCCTCGAGGATTGGGATGGAACCCAGATTCAGCGATCGCGGCGCCATGACCCAGTAGGCTCCGAAGAGCAGCGTCGCCCACAGAGGCCACAGGTTCAGTTCGAACCAGGTCGTGACCCAGGCGATGCGGTCGGGACGCAGGGCGTAGTAGTACTCCTTGCGAGGGCCACGGAATTCCAGGACCTGCGGGGCCAGGGCCTGCAGGTCTCGGGCCAGGTCGGCCGGGCGGTGTGTTCCCTGAAGAGCCCGCTCCTGGTAGGAGTCCTCGCCGTCGCCCGTGCTGGCCACCCGGTAGCTCCCCCGGATGCCCAGGGCCATCCGGATCGGGACGAACCCCAGCAGGCTCTCCAGGTTCCAGGGCGTCCCCTTGGCCCAGGCCACCAGAACCGCAAAGAGCACGCCCGTGGCCAGCAGGAACCAGGAGGTCGCCAGCTCCAGGTGACTGAGTCGGCGCACCTTGATCCACGCGATCGAGTCCATCCGCAACAGGGTCCGTCCGATCCGGATCGCCTCTGTCATGCCATCTCCTCCCGGGTTCCCACGTCCGATCTCGCTCAGGCCAAGGCCTCGGGGTTCAGGCCTTGCAGGTCCTCCGGCAGGAAGACGCCATCCTTCCGCAGCAGGACGCCGTCAAACCAGACCTCGCCGCCTCCCTCCTGCAGCAGCACGTTGTCCCAGTGCACCGACGATCGGTTGTGGTTCTCGGCCTGTTCGTAGCACTGCCCCAGGGCCAGGTGCAGACTGCCGCGGATCTTCTCGTCGAAGAGGGTGTCCCGCATGGCCTGCCGGATGTGCGGATTGAATCCCAGTGCGAATTCGCCCAGGTAGCGCGCCCCCTCATCGGAATCCAGGATTCCCTCCAGCGCCCGCGTGTCGGAGGACGAGGCCTCGACCACCCGACCTTCCTTGAAGACCAGTCGGACGTTGTCCATCGGGATGCCTCGATAGACGGTGGGCGTGTTGAACTGGATCGTGCCGTTGACCGAATCCCGCACCGGTGCCGTGAAGCACTCTCCGTCGGGGATGTTGCGGCGACCGTGGCAGGAGACCACGCCGATTCCCCGGATCGAGAAGGAGAGATCCGTCCCCGGGCCCAGGATGCGGACCCGGTCGGCCTGCTCCATGCGCCGCACCAGGGGTTGGACCGCCTTCTCCATGGCCGCGTAATCGGCCAGGCAGACGCGGAAGTAGAAATCCTCGAAGGCTTCGGTGGACATGTTGGCCTGTTGGGCCATCGACGGGTTGGGCCAGCGCAGCACCACCCAGCGGGTGTGCTTGACCCTTCTCTCCAGGTGGACGGGCTTCTGCCAGTGCTTCTCGTAGAGAGCCATCCGTTCGGCGGGCACGTCCGAGAGCTCGGTGATGTTCAGGGCGCCCCGCAGCGAGATGTAGGCCTGCATGGCCTCCATCCTGTGCAGCTCCAGCTCCCCCATGAACCGCATGCGGGCTTCAAGCTGCTCGAGGCTGCCGGACAGCAGCATGGCCCGCAGGATCTGGGGTTCCTTGACGTCCACCACGGGCAGGCCGCCGGCCGCACTGACGGCCTCGACCAAGGCCGTCAGCATGCGGGAGGGGACGTGATTGGCCTCGATCAGGACCTTGTCCTGGGGGGTCACGCGGGTGGAATGCCGGACCAGGAGCTCGGCGAGCCTGGCGTAGCGCGGATCGTTCATGGTTCCTCCAAGCAGGACGGCAGATCTCGCAGGAGACGGCCAGGGCAGCCCGGCATCCGACGCGCCGCCTGCAAATGCCTCGCTTTCGGGTCTCTTGCGCGGTTTCCTGGTGTCATCGACACCCGCCCAGGCTGGAAATCGGCCCCGTTGCTCCCCCCCCAAAGGTTGGCAGGAATAGATTTCCCGGGGCTTGAAGAGGCCAACAGCCACGTCTTCCGCGTGGCAAACTGACCCGGCTCGGTGCAGCCCGGTGTCGCCCGGACCCGCCGGGCCCGGCGTCATGTCCATCGGATACGACCGAGCGAAAGAGTTCTTGAGATGGCCCGACTGCCCTTTTTGCTTTCGATCGTTCACGGCGGCGCCATGCTCCCTCGGGAGCTGGCACCGCGACTGGCCCTTTCCTCAGCCGATGTCTTCTTCGATTCCAATCCCTGGACCCGTGAGATCTTCGCGATGGGAGAGCTGGTCCAGGGGAGGTTGGAGGTCGAGGTGGCCCGGGCGGTCATCGACCTGGACCGGGATCCCGGGCACCGGCCACCCGATCATGAGGACGGGGTGGTCAAGACCGTCACCCGCTATGGCAAGAAGATCTGGACCGACGAAGGCCAGCCGACCTCCGAAGAGGTGCAGCGGCTGATCGACCGCTATCACCGGCCCTATCACGAGATCCTCGAGCGCACCGCCTCCCGGGGGGGTGTGCGGATGGGCATCGACTGCCACTCCATGGCTCCGGTCGGCGCCCCCCTGGACCCCGACCCGGGACAGGTTCGCCCGATCTTCTGCCTGGGCAACCTGGGCGACGAGAAGGGGGAGGGAGAAGCCATCACCTGCAAGCCGGCCTATCTGCACGCCCTGGCCGGCGCCCTGGCCGAGGAGTTCCCGGAAGCCCGGTCCCCTGAGGGCCTGCCTCTGGTGACCCTCAACCAGCCCTTCTCGGGAGACTACATCCTGCGTCGGCACGGCCATGGTCGGACGCCCTGGTTGCAGTTGACCATCAACCGCTCGCTGGTCCTGAAGAAGGAGCCCGAGGACCCGGCCTCGGCGGACGATGTCCCGGATTCGGAGCGCGAGGTCATCGCCGACCTCCGGGTGCGGATCCTGAGGACCCTGCGGCGTTTCGCCGAGAAGGTGGACTGATCTCCCCAGCGCTGCGGAGGAAACGGTTGGCGGGCCGAGAAGTCGGGCTTCGCCTTGGACGAGTCGCTCTTTCAGTGCATCCCGAATGTCTCCGAAGGTCGTCGGACGCAGGTCGTCGCGGCCTTCGTCGAGGCCATCCGGGGCGTTCCTGGGGCCCATCTCCTGGATTACTCCAGCGACCGGGACCATCATCGTTCGGTCTTCACCCTGGTGGGCAAGGCGGACCCGCTGCGGACGGCCATCCTGGCCATGTATGAGGTCGCAGAGCGCCACCTGGACCTGGCCGGGCACCGGGGGGCCCACCCCCGCATCGGTGCGGTGGATGTGGTTCCCTTCGTCCCCTTGCGCAACACCCCCATGCAGGCCGCCTGTGCGCTGGCCCTGGAGGTGGCGCAGGCCGTCGCCGGACGCTTTGAGGTGCCCATCTATCTCTACGAGGAGTGTGCCCGGATTCCCGAACGCCGCAGTCTGGCCTGGTTGCGGCGCGGGGGGCTGGAGGCGCTTGCGGCAGGGATCTCCACGCCGCAGCGCCGCCCCGACCTGGGACCCGCTCGGCTTCACCCGCGCCTCGGCGCCTCGGTGATCGGAGCTCGCAGGCCGCTGCTGGCCTTCAACGTCCTGCTGGACACCGAGGACGTGGAGGTGGCTCGGGCCATCGCGCACCGGGTCCGCGAGCGCGACGGCGGGTTGTCCAACCTTCGTGCGTTGGGGATCTTCCTGGCGGAACGGGGGCGGGCCCAGGTCTCGATGAACCTGGTGGACCCCGAACGGACGCCCTGGTACCTGGCCCTGGAGATGGTCCGGATGGAGGCCCGTCGCTTCGGGACGAGGATCCTGTCCACCGAGGTGATCGGGGTGCCGCCTTTGGGCGTGGTGGCGGAAGCCGCCGCTTACTACATGCAGTGGGAAGGTTTCTCGCCGGATCGGATCCTGGAGCATCACCTGCTCGGGATCGCGCGAGGCGAAGCGTTGGATGGCGTCGCGGCGCGGGTCCCCGGGCAGGAGTGTCCCGGAAGCCAGGACTCGGGCCAGAAGGAGGAAGCGTGAATCGGGCGGATCGGATCGTGGTTGCCGGAAGGGTCCTCACCTGCGCTCCCGGAGGAGCGCCTCGTCCCGGATCCCAGATGGACGATGTGGGGGAGATTGAAGAGGGGGCCCTGGCCATCGTCGGAGGGGAGCTGGAGGAGGTCGCGCCGGCTCGGGACCTCCTGCGCCGCTGGCAGGGCGAGATCCACGAGTATCTGGGCAGCACGGTGACCCCCGGCCTGGTCGACGCCCACACCCACCCGATCTTCGCCGGCTCCCGAGCCGAAGAGTTCACGATGCGGGCCCAGGGGGCCACCTACGAGGAGATCCACGCCGCTGGAGGAGGCATCGCCAGCACGGTGCGCGCCACCAGGGAGGCCAGCGACGAAGAGCTCGAGAACCGGACGCGGCGCAACCTGTTGCGGATGCTGACCCACGGAACCACCACCGTGGAGGTCAAGAGCGGCTATGGCCTGGAGACCGAGGAGGAACTTCGCCACCTGCGGATTCTCCGGCGCCTGGGCAAGAAGCTGCCCCTGGATCTGGCCCTGACCTTCCTGGGGGCCCACGCGATCCCCGAAGAGTATGCCGGGCGCAGTGGGGATTTCGTCAACCTGGTGATCGAGGAGATGATGCCCCGGGTGGCCCGCGAGGGCCTGGCCGAATGGGTGGACGTCTTCTGCGAACGGGGGGCCTTCAACCTGGAGGAATCGCGCCGGGTCCTTCAGGCAGGGGTCCGGTTGGGGCTGGGCCTGCGGATCCATGCCGAGGAGTTCTCCTATCTGGGCGGAGCCCGCATGGCGGCGGAGCTGGGAGCCCGCGCCGCCGACCACCTGCAGAACCTGCCGGCGTCCGACTTCCCGATTCTTCTGGAACGAGGAACGATCCCGGTCATGACTCCGGGGACCTCGTTCTTTCTGGGGCAGGGACAATACGCTCCGGCTCGAGAGATGGTGGATGCGGATCTTCCGGTCGGCCTGGCCACGGACTTCAACGCCGGTTCCAACCTGACCAGCTCGATGGCCATGGCCATGTCCCTGGCGGTCCTGCGCATGAAGCTCACGCCGGCGGAGGCGCTCACGGCGGCCACGGTCAATTCGGCCTGGTCCTTGGATCTGGGCCGTCGGGTTGGAAGCCTGGAAGCGGGCAAACAGGCCGACTTCGTGATCCTGGACACCCTGGACTGGAAGGAGTGGCCTTACTGCTACGGGGTCAACCTGGTCTCACAGGTCTACAAGGCGGGGCAGCCCGTCCTGCCTCTCGTCCATCCGGAGTCGGGGAGTTGACCACCCTGGGGGGCTGGACCCTCGAAGAACTGCGCCGGTCGCTGGCCTCGCCCCGCGCCGAGACCGGAGGAGGGACGGCTGTGCTGGTCGGGGCCGCCTTCGGAGCCTGCATGCTGTCCATGGCGGTGGGGGTGACCTGTCGCCATGCGCCCTGCGGGGAGCTGGAGACCCTCGGCCGGCGGGCGGAGGAATCCTCTCGAACCCTGCTGGAGCTGGCCCAGGCCGACGGCCAATCCTACGGCCGGGTCCTGGAGGCGCGGCGCCTGCCCCGCCAGACTCCCGAGCAGGAAGCCCTGCGTCGGGAGAGGGTGCACCTGGCCCTGCAGGAGGCCATCGAGACTCCCCTGACTGCGGCCGGGTTGTGCCTGGACATGCTGGACCTGGCGGCGTCCCTGTTGGATCGGTGCCGTCCTGCCACGAGGAGCGACCTGGCCAGCGGGGCCCTCCTGCTGGTCGCCGGGCTCAAAGGTTCGTTGCTGAACGTGCGCCAGAACTGCGCCAGTCACCCGGACGCCGAGACCTGGTTGGAGCGGGCCCGCTGCCTGCAGGCCGCCGGAGACCGGCAAGCCTCGGGGATCCTGACCCGGCTGGAGGAATTGGAATGAAGGACCTGCCGAACTGGCTGGAGATCGATCCCGAGGTGCGCGGCGCGCTGGATTCGGGTCGGCCCGTGGTGGCCCTGGAGTCCAGCGTCTGGGCCCTGGGCCTGCCTCGCCCGATGAATCTGGAGGTGGCCCTGGAGACCTGCGCCGCCATCCGGGACCGGGGGGCCGTCCCTGCCATCGTGGGCATTCGCGGGGGCAAAGCCCGAATCGGGTTGAACCAGGCGGACCTGGAGGCCCTGTGCGGTCGCCACGAGACCGAGAAGATCGGAGTGGGCGACCTGCCGGGGGTGCTGATCCGCAAGCGTCACGGGGCCACCACTGTCTCGGCCACCTTGCGGCTTGCTCAGCGCGCGGGGATCGAGGTCTTCGTGACCGGGGGCCTGGGGGGGGTCCATCCCGAGTGGCAGCGTCACCTGGACGTCTCCAGCGACCTGGGCGAATTGACCCGAACGCGTTGTTTGACGGTCTGCTCCGGGGTGAAGTCGGTCCTGGACACGCCGGCCACCGTCGAGTTGATCGAGACCCTGGGAATTCCGCTGGCCCTCTTCGGAACCGACCACTTCCCCTGCTTCTTCGCCTCCGGTTTCGAAATCGGGATCGGCTTTCGGGTCGACTCCCCCCAGGAAGCCGCCACCGCCCACCGGATGGCCCTGGAGACCGTCGGGTGCGGACTGGTGGTGGCCAGTCCGGCTCCCGCCGCCAGCCGCATCCCGACCGCAGACATCCATGAGTGGCTGCGCGAGGGCCTGCTGCGGGCAGAAGTCGAGCATCGGGGGGCCAAGGAGTTGACCCCCTTCCTCCTGGACTACCTGGCCCGAGCCAGCGATGGAGCCACCTTGGAGACCTACCGGGCGCTGCTGGTCGCCAACGCCAGCCTGGGGGCCGAGATCGCCATGCAACTGGCGCGCCAGCAAGCCGAGGTGCCCGCGTGAGCGTCGCGACCTTCGAGGTCGTCCGCTACCTGGACGACCTGCTGAGAAAAGACGAGTTCAAGGACTATACCCACAACGGCCTGCAGGTCGAGGGCGCCTGCGAGATCTCCAGGGTGGGCGTCGCGGTGGATGCCTGCATGGCCACCTTCGAGGAGTTGGCGGATTGCGGACTGATCCTGGTGCACCACGGGCTCTGGTGGCCGTCGGTCGAACGCGTCACCGCCGCGGACCGCCGCCGTCTGGCCTTCCTGCTGGGACGGGACATCAACCTGTACGTCTCCCATCTGCCTCTGGATCGCCATCCTCAGTTGGGGAACAATGCGGGTCTGCTGCGCGGCCTGGGTCTGGAGCCCACCCGAGAATTCGGGGAAGTCGGATGGATGGGCGAATTCGCCGCGCCGGTTCCGCGCGAAGAGCTCCTTGTCATGGTCCAGACGCTGCTGGAAGGGCCGGTGCGGACCCTGGACTTCGGCTCTCCGGAGATCTCGAGCCTGGCCGTCTGCTCCGGCTCGGGAGGCGTGGGCGACATGCTGAGGGCCCGTGATCTGGGAGCCGACGCCTATCTGACCGGGGAGGCCTCCCACCCCATCTACCACGCCGCCCGCGAGGCGGGGATGAACGTCATGCTGGGTGGGCACTACGCGACCGAGACCTGGGGTGTCCGGGCCCTGTGTCCGCTGTTGCAGGAAGCCTTCGGCCTGGAGACCCGTTTCGCGGCGCATCCCACGGGGTTCTGAGGCTTGAGGGCATGGTGGCCGGCCCTGGGCTGGATGTTCCTCATCTTCCTGCTCTCGCACGATTCCCAGTCCGGCGAGCACAGTGGCCTGGTGATGCGCCTGGTCGAGCGGGCCCTGGCCGGGGTTCTGGGATCGTCTCCCGATCCCGACCTGCTGGAGGCCGTGCACATGGCCCTGCGCAAGATGGCGCACATGGTCGAGTTCGGAATCCTGTACGGGCTGATCCGGCGGGCCGGGCCGTCCTCTGGGAGAGCCTTCCTGCTGACGGTCCTCTACGCCGCGTTCGACGAGGCCCACCAGTGCTTCGTCGAGACCCGGGTCGGCAGTCCGTGGGACGTGGGTGCGGACGCCCTGGGGGCCGCGCTGGTGGTCCTTTGGGAGCGACGGAGCAGGGGAGGGGGCGACGGCGTCGAATCCGGTCGGGTTCCGAGGCGTGAGAACCGCGTCGGCGCGGGGCTGGAGCCCGCGGCTCCCCCCCTGGAGCCTTCGGCTCCCCCCGAATTTGGAGGATGAGATGACCGTTTCCACTTTTTCTGATTTCAAGGTCAAGGACATGTCCCTGGCCGAATGGGGCCGCAAGGAGATGCGACTGGCCGAGCAGGAAATGCCCGGCCTGATGGCCCTCCGCGAGCGCTACCGGGACTCCCGCCCCCTGCATGGGGCCCGGGTGGCGGGTTGCCTGCACATGACCATCCAGACGGCCGTGCTGATCGAGACGCTGGCCGAGCTGGGCGCCGAGGTCCGCTGGTCCTCGTGCAACATCTACAGCACCCAGGATCACGCAGCAGCGGCCGTGGCGGCTGCGGGCGTTCCGGTCTTCGCCTGGAAGGGCGAGACCCTGGAAGAGTATGACTGGTGTATCGAGCAGTCCCTGAAGTTCTCCGGCGGCAAGGGCCCGAACATGCTGCTGGATGACGGGGGAGACCTGACGGCCATGGTCCACCAGAAGTACCCCGAGATGTTCCAGGAGATCCGGGGGATCACCGAGGAGACCACCACCGGGGTCCACAACCTGTATCGGATGTTCCAGAACGGCGAGCTGAAGGCCCCGGCCATCAACGTCAACGATTCCGTCACCAAGTCCAAGTTCGACAACCTCTATGGTTGCCGTGAGTCCCTGGCCGACGGCATCAAGCGGGCCACCGACATCATGGTGGCGGGCAAGGTCGTGGTGGTCTGCGGCTATGGAGACGTCGGCAAAGGCTGCGCCCACAGCATGCGCAGCCTGGGCGCCCGCGTCCTGGTCACCGAGATCGACCCGATCTGCGCCTTGCAGGCGGCCATGGAGGGCTTCCAGGTGGTCACGATGGAGCAGGCGGCGCCGCTGGCCGACATCGTGGTCACCGCCAGCGGTTGCAGACACGTGGTGGCTCCGCAGCACATGAAGGCCATGAAGGACAAGGCGATCCTGTGCAACATCGGCCATTTCGACATCGAGATCGACATGCACTGGCTGGAGACCACCCCGGACATCGTCGAAGAGAACATCAAGCCTCAGGTGGACCTGTTCCGCTTCCCGGACGGCAAGGAGCTGATCGTCCTGGCGCGGGGGCGTCTGGTGAACCTGGGGTGTGCGACCGGGCATCCCTCCTTCGTGATGTCCACCTCCTTCACCAACCAGGTCCTGGCCCAGATCGAGCTGTGGAACCACTCCGAGAAGTACGCCATCGGGGTCCACATGCTTCCCAAGAAGCTGGATGAGGAAGTGGCGCGGTTGCACCTGGACAAGCTGGGCGTCCAGTTGACCCGACTGACGCCTGAACAGGCGGAGTACCTGGGCCTGTCGGTCGAGGGCCCCTTCAAGCCCGAGCACTACCGCTACTGAGTCCGGGCCCCGGGCCAGGCAATCGAAGAGGCCCTCCCGGTTCTCCGGGAGGGCCTCTTCGTCGAAGCCATCGGTCTCGGCAGGCTGCACGCCGCGGCGGGAGAGCGCCCTGGCGTGCCCGGAGTACAGGCAGAAAGCCCCGCCTCCTGGCGGGGCTCGTCATCAGCCAGCGCGGGGAAGAGGTCAGGCCTGGGCGGCGTTGACCTTGCGGGCCAGCCGGGACTTGCGCCGGGCCGCCTTGTTCTTGTGAACGATTCCCTTGGCGGCGGCCTTGTCGATGCACGAGGTGGCCCGGGTGGCGGCCTCGACGATGCCCTCACCCGAGGCCATGGCCTCGGTGACCTTCCGGAAAGTGTTCTTGATCTGGGTGCGCACGCTGACGTTGCGCTTGCGGCGCTTCTCGTGCACCAGGATCATCTTCTTGGCAGTCGGGGTGTTGGCCACGCCGGATAACCTCCGCAATATCCACTAGGGACGAAGAATCTAGAAAAGCTCCAGGACCTCGATCGGCCGGGAACTTCGGGATTATAGCACGGCCCTGGCGGCTCTGCAAGAGTCTCGCGGGCCCCAATCCTCCTCCACGCTCGGGCCGCTCATCCTTCGGGCCTGCCTCGGCGTCGGGACGCGAACTCCGCCAGGGTCTCGGCGTGGCCCGAACGTCGGTTGGCCACCCGGGCCATCACGAAGAGCAGGTCGGACAGGCGGTTGAGGTAGACGATCACGTGCGGGGTCACCGCCTCGCAGCCTGCCAGGGCCACGCAGGCCCGCTCCGCCCGGCGGCAGACGGTGCGAGCCAGGTGCAGGGCGCTGCCGGCCGGACCGCCTCCGGGAAGGATGAACTCCTCCAGGGGAGGGAGCTCCTCCATCAGAGGTTCCATCAGGCCTTCAAGCTCGGTGACGTGATCCTCCTCCACCCGCGGGCCGGGGGTCTCCGGCGGGGTGGCCAGGTCGGCTCCGACCGAGAAGAGCCGATGCTGGACCACCTCCAGCAACGCCGCGAGTCCGGGGTCCAGCCCCAGCGAGACGGCCAGCCCCAGGCAGGAGTTCAATTCGTCCACCTCTCCGTAGGCCTGGACCCGGGCGGAGGACTTCGAGACCCGGAGACCTCCGGCCAGGGCGGTCTTGCCCTGGTCTCCGGTCCGTGTGACCACTCGATTGATGCGCATGAGACTCCTCTTGTCGTCGCTCTTCAGGGGAGGGGTGTGCAGAACTCCGGGGCGAGCTGCTCGATGGCCAGCCCCGGGCGTTCGGCCAGCAGCCGCTCGGATCCCTCCAGCATCAGGCCAGCTCCCGGGCAGGGATCGTCGCGCAGCAGCAGGTCGGCATCCAGGTCCGCGTATTCGAAGCTCCAGGCGGCCGCCAGGGCGGTCGCGGCGGTGACCGAGATCCGCGACTCGCCGACCATGCCCCCGACCATCAGCCCCAGGCCTGCAGACCTGGCCACGGCCACGATCTGGCGGGCCGGGTGGAGCCCCCCGCACTTCATCAGCTTGAGGTTGAGGACGTCGGCCGCCCCCGACTCGACGATTCGAAGGGCGTCGCGAGGGGTCTGCAACGCCTCGTCAGCAGCCAGGGGCACGTGGATCCGCCCCCTCAAGCGTGCCATGCCCTCCAGGTCCCACCGGGGCAGGGGCTGTTCCACCAGCTCCAGATCGCAGGGCTCCATTCGCTTCAAGGCGCGCAGCGCTTCGGGAAAGCTCCAGCCTTCATTGGCGTCCACCCGCAGTCCCAGGTCGGGCCCGATGGCGGCGCGGACCGCACGCACGCGCTCCTCGTCCTCGTCGGGGTCGATCCCGACCTTGAGCTTGATCGCCTGGAAACCAGCCTCGACCAGGCGGCGAGCTTCGGCGGCGGCCTCGGAGGGCGTTCCCAGACCGATCGAGAAGTCGGTTTTCACCCGGCGCCGGGTCCCACCCAGGAAGAGGTGCAGGGGGACCCCGGCCGCCCGCGCCAGCAGATCGTGCACCGCCACGTCCAGGGCGGCTCGAGCGCTGGAATGCCCCACGGTCACCCGGTTCATGGCGGCATGCAGGTCCTCGAGTCCCCGGGCGTCCATCCCCTCGATGGCCGGCCACAGCAGATCGCGCAGCGCCGCTTCGCAGCCTTCCAACGTCTCTCCGGTCAGCCGCGGCTTGGGAACCGCCTCGCCAACTCCGGTCAGACCGTCGTGGGTGCGCAACCGCACCTGCAGGCTCTGGCAGGTCTCCGAGCGGACCGACGCCGTCTGGAAGGGCTTGTGGCACCGCAGTCGGGTGCGGAAGACCTCGATCTGGAAGAGTCGCACTCCAAGACCTCCCGAGCGGGGGATGAGGGGCGATTCTCGGCCCTCCAGGGGGCTCCTGCCGAGAAGGAGGAACCAGGCCGGGTTCCCGCCCCGACAGGCGTGATCCCGCTTCGGGGAGGGGCCGGGAGCGAACGCCCGTTCTCCGATGGAATGGGGATTTCTTTCTCTTGTGAAGGGGGGGGGGCTGTGCTATACTCCTCCGGTGCCGGCAGCCTGCGCAAGGGTCCACGCCGAGGCCGGGCCCACGCCGGCTGAGGGAGTCCATCGGGTCGTCCTGGCCTCCACCTCTCCGCGGAGACGCGAGTTGCTGGAGCAGGTCGGCCTGGGCTTTGAGATCGTGCCTCCCGACGCCGAGGCCGAGGCCGGGCTTCGCGCAGGACGCAACCTGACCGAGACCCGCCTGGCGGTGGAGACCGCGGCCCGGGCCAAGGCGGCCTCGGTGGCTGCCAGGATGCCCCCCGGCACGCTGGTGGTCGCAGCGGACACGGTGGTCCTCCTGGGGCGGAAGATGCTGGGCAAACCCCGCGATCCCGACCAGGCGGCCCGGATGCTCCGGTGCCTGTCCGGAAGGCTTCACCGGGTCTTGACCGCGGTGGCGGTTCACCGCGCGGGGGACGAAGGTGGCCTTTCCGCCTGCGAGGAGACCCGGATCCGCTTCCGCCACCTCCGTGAAGAGGAGATCGCGGCCTACGTGTCCAGCGGCGAGCCTCTGGACAAAGCCGGCGCCTATGGCATCCAAGGGCTGGGCGCGCTCCTGGTGGAACGGGTCGAGGGTTGCTACTTCAACGTGGTGGGGTTGCCTCTGACCGCCCTGCACCGACTCCTGCGCGCGTCGGGGGTCGATTTGCTGGCCGGCCCCGACGGTGTTCCCCGCCCCGGACGAGCGGGAAGCCAGAAGCCCAGCCCGGATGTGGAAGGAGGTCGGTGCGCGTGGTGACGACGATCGATCGGATGCTCAGCCACCTTTCTCCCGATATCGGCATCGACCTGGGTACGGCGGTCACGCCGGTCCTGGAGTGCGGCCGGGGCGTGACCCTGCGCGAGCCTTCCTACGTCGCCATCGACCGTCGCAAGGACCGGGTCCTGGCCGTGGGCGCCGAGGCCCGGCTGATGGACGGCAGGACTCCTCCTCACGTCGAGGTGGTCCGCCCCGTTCGCGATGGCGTGATCGCCGACTACGACACGGCCGAGACCATGATCCGCCATCTGATCGGCCGGACCCGGAACAACGGTCTCTTGCGGCCCCGAATCATGGTCGGGGTTCCCTCCGATGCCACCGACGTCGAGCGACGCGCCGTCTCCGAGGCAACCCGGGCGGCCGGAGCGCGCGTGGTCTATATCGTGCCCCAACCTCTGGCTGCCGCCGTGGGAGCGGGTCTTCCCGTGTTGGAAGCCCGGGGCAGCATGATCGTGGACGTCGGAGGCGGCACGTCCCAGGCCGCCGTGATGTCGATGGGGGGCATCATCGTGTCGGGGTGCATCCGCGTCGCCGGAGACCGGATGGATGATGCCCTGGTCAATCATCTGCGTCGCGCGCACAACCTCCTGGTCGGCGAACGCAGCGCGGAAGAGCTGAAAATGGCCGTCGGCGCCGCCATCCCCGTGGTGGACCCCCGCTCGGCCCGGATCCGCGGACGAGACCTTCAGAGCGGGCTGCCCCGTGAGGTCACGATCGATTCCAACGAGCTGAGTGCCGTCTTCAGCGAACACGTGCGGGAGATCGCGGAGATGGTCCGCCAGATCCTGGAGTCCACCCCGCCCGAGCTGGCCAGCGACATCGTCGAGTCGGGGATCGCGTTGTGCGGAGGGGGATGCCTGCTTCGCGGCATGGATGAGTTCCTGACCCAGCAGACCGGCGTCTTCTGCTTCCGCGTCGAGGACCCGCTCTCCAGCGTGGCCCTGGGCGCCGAACGGCTCTTCTCCGATCCGCGCCTGATGAGAATCGTCTTCAACGGCCAGGCATCGGGGCCGATCGGCCCGCGCGCCTGAGCCTCGGGATCCAACGGTGAAACCCTCTCGCTTCCTCCTGGCAGTCGCCGTGCTGCTGGCGTTGTCGGCAGGTCTTCTGGCCCTCCAGACCATGGGGGGGGTGGATGGCGCCGAAGCGGCCCTGCACCTGGCCCCCTTGCAGGCCCCCCTGGCACGCGCCAGCGCCTCCTGGAACGACTGGTTGGTCGATCTGAAGGGATTCCGACAGATGGGGGACCGGAACCGCGCCCTGGAGGCCGAGAACATCCGACTTCGCCTGGAGAACGAGCGCCTGGCCTCCCTCCAGCTCGAGAACCAGCGCCTGGGCGCGCTGCTGAAGTTGCGGCGGGAGCGCCATCCCAAGTCCCTGACGGCGCGGGTCGGCGCCCGAGACCCCAACCTGTGGAATTCGCAGATGGTCATGGATCGCGGAAGCCTGGACGGCGTGCATCGGGACATGGTGGTCGTGGCGCCCCAGGGGCTGGTCGGTCGGGTCTTCAAGGTGGGGCCCAGGGCGTGCCGGGTCCGTCTGCTCCTGGACCCTCGCTCGGCGGTGCCCGCGGTCCTGGCGGACAGCGGGGCCCTGGGCATCGTCTACGGGCATGATGCCCAGACATGCACGATGAAGTTCATCGCGCACGATGTCCCCATCCGGGAGGGCGAACTGGTCATGACCTCCGGCCTGGGGGAGGTCTACCCCCGAGGCATTCCGCTGGGTCGCGTCATCCGGCGCCTGGGTCGCACCGAGGCCCTCTTCCAGTCGGTGCAGGTCCTGCCCGAGGTCGACTTCTGGGCCCTGCGTGAGGCCCTCCTCCTGAGCAGGCCCCGGGGAGGTTGAGGGCATGCCGGGCCTGCTCGTTCGCCTCCTCCTGCTGACCTCCGCGGGCCTGGTCGTCCAGGCGGCGCTGCCTGCTTCCTGGCCACGTCCCGACCTGGTGGTGATCCTGATGGCGCCCACCTCGCTGGCATGTGGACGGATGGCGGGCGCATGGTTCGGGGTGGGGGGTGGGATCCTGCTGGGCGTCCTGGGGACGGGGAACCCCGGCATCCTGGCCGGAGTCTATGGCCTGACCGGCCTGTTCCTGGGGATCCTGGGTGAAGAGGGAGAACCCCCCGGACTGTTCATGCACCTGCTGGCGGTCCTGAGCGGCACCAGCCTGGTCGCGCTGGGGCTGGGGGCGTTGGCCACCCAGTTCCCGAGCCTGGGCACCCCGGAAGGGCCGATGCTGAAACTGTGGCTGCCCCGCGTGCTGCTGGTCAACGCCGTGCTGGTGTGGCCGGCGCGTGCGGTCTTCCAGCGCCTCGCCGGGAGACGCGCCTTCCATGGACGGGGGTTGGGTTCATGAGGGAGCGCAACGCCAGGGTCCGCCGACTACTCGGTGCCATCCTGCTGGGCCTGGGCATCCTCCTGGCCCGGATCGCCGTCCTCCAGGTCGTTCGCGGCCCCGAACTCCTGGAGGAGTCGCGTCGGAACATGGTCCGGGAAACGCCCGTCTCGGCTCCTCGAGGCTTGATCCTGGATCGCTCGGGGCGGGTTCTTGCCCGGAACACGGCGCGCTTCACCATCCGCCTGGATCCCAGGCAGGTTTCGAATCCGACCCGGGCCCTGGAGCAGATCGTCCGCCTTCTGAAGATTCCGTCTTCCAGATTGCAGGCCCTGATCCGGCAGATGGTCGAGAGTCCTTCCGAGCCGGTGGTCATCAAGGAGGCACTGGATGAGGTCACCCTGGCCCGTTTCGCGGAGATCCAGGGGGACTTCCCCGGGATCCAGTTGGACGTCCACCCCCTGCGCGAGTATCCCCTGGGCCAGTTGGCGGCCCACGTCCTGGGCCACGTCGGGGAGATCGACGAGGAGACCCTGAGGCAGCGGCAGGCCCGTGGCTACTTCCGGGGCGAGTGGATCGGCAAGGACGGCGTGGAGCTCTCCTTTGAGAGCCTGCTGCACGGCTACGCCGGGGCCCGCGTCATCCAGGTCGACGTGGCCGGCCAGCCGGTGCGCCTCCTGGGAGAGCGGGCTTCGCGTCCCGGCAACGATCTGTTCCTGACCGTCGATGCCCGTCTCCAACGCCGGGCCGAGGAGGCCCTGGCCGCAACCCTGCGTCGGCTGCAGGTTGAGAACGGACACGGCGGGGGAGGGGCGCTGGTGGCCCTGGAAGCCCACACCGGCCGGGTTCGAGCGTTGGTCAGCCTTCCCGGCTACGACCCCAACTGGTTTGCCCGAGGCATCAGCGTCCGTCAGTTCCAGAGACTCTTGCAGGATCCCCGCTCTCCCTTGCTGGACCGAGCGGTCTCCGGGGCCTACCCCCCCGGCTCCACCTACAAGATCATCACCACCTCGGCCGCCCTGTCCGAAGACCTGATCCACCCGAACTCGACCTTCTACTGCTCGGGCGTCTACATGGTGGGCGACATGCCCTTCCACTGCTTCGTGCGCAGCGGGCACGGCCATCTGGACCTGGTCGACTGCCTGGCTCACTCCTGCGACGTGGTCTACTATCGGTTGGGAACCGAACTGGGCCTGGGTCGGATGGAGCGTTACTCCAGGAGTTTCGGCCTGGGCGCCCTGACCGGGATCGACCTGCCCGGAGAAGACCCCGGCAACCTTCCGGGACCGGGTTGGAAGGAGAAGAACCTGCAAGAACCGTGGTTCGCCGGGGACAACGCCAACATGGCCATCGGACAGGGATTCCTGGCGGTCACACCGATCCAGATGGCGCTGGCGACCGCGGCGGTGGCCAACGGGGGGACGCTGTGGCGTCCTCAGCTCGTCGAGTGGGTGCGCGACGGGACCTCCGCCACCCATCGCGTTCCCCCCCTGGTCGTGGGCCGGGTTCCCGTGGCCCCCGCGCACCTGGAGATCGTCCGCCGGGGGATGGAAGGCGCCGTCGATCGGGGGACTGCGGCAGGAGTGGGCTCCGAGCTGGAGGAGCTGGCCGGCAAGACCGGGACGGTCGAGAACTCCCCGACTTCGGACAACCCCGAGGGGAGGAACCACACCTGGTTCACCTCCTACTACCCGGCGTCGGCACCGGACCTTGTGGTGACGGTCTTCCTGGAGAAGTCCGGGGGTTATGGAGGGGAGCTGGCGGCTCCAGTGGCCGCCCAGGTCGTGCGCGAGTGGAAGGCGATCCGGTCCGAACCGCGTCCCGCTCCGGTCCGACCGGTGAAGGATTGGGACCGGCTTCCCTCGTCCTAGGAACCCAGACCGTTTTCTGGGATCCGAATCTGTTTTCGGGTCCTGTTCGGCAGGAATCCCCTGGCACAGGAGAAAGAGGATGGAAACTGCCGGGGCGCGTTGCTGCGTCCGGCCTTTTTTCTCCAATTCCCAGATATCAGGGGGCTTTGCCGTGGACCCCAAGGACAAGTTGAAAAAGAACTCCGCACCCTCCCGCCTCGAGTTCGAGGCCAGTTCAGAGGCCCTGGTGCCTCCGCCCCCCGCTGCTTCGCGGACGGAGGCGGCCCCCCGAACCCCGGGCAGGATGGAAACCCGGCCTGCCGACTCGCGTGACAAGCTGGAGAACCTCGCCGGGATCAAGGTCGTCGGCGTGGGTGGCGCAGGATGCAACGCCGTGAGCCGGATGATCCAGGAAGGATTGCGCGGGGTCCAGTTCATCGCCATCAACACCGACGCGCAGTCCCTCTTCCTGTGTGACGCCGATGAGCGGATCCATATCGGCTCCTCGGTGACCAAGGGCCTGGGCGCCGGTTCCAACCCCGAGGTCGGACGGCGTGCCGTGGAGGAGAACTCCGAAGAGGTCCTCAAGGCCCTGGAGGGGGCCGACATGGTCTTCATCACCGCCGGCATGGGCGGGGGGACGGGCACCGGAGCCTCTCCCGTCGTGGCCGAGCTGGCCCGCTCGGCCGGCGCCTTGACCGTCGCCGTGGTGACCAAGCCCTTCGTCTTTGAGGGCCGGCGACGGATGAAGCTGGCCGAGGAGGGCATCACCCAGCTCAAGTCCAAGGTCGACACCATCATCACGATTCCCAACGACCGGCTCTTGAAGATCATCACCGAGAAGGAGAGCATCTCGGATGCCTTCCGCCTGGCCGATGACGTCCTGCGCAACGGCGTCCAGGGAATCTCGGAGATCATCACGGTCCCCGGCGAGATCAACGTGGACTTCGCCGACGTGCAGGCCATCATGGCCGACGCGGGTTCGGCTTTGTTGGGAATCGGCGTGGCCTCGGGCGAGAACCGGGCCATCGAAGCCGCCCGGGCGGCCATCTCCAGTCCCCTGCTGGAGGCCTCGATCGACGGGGCAACCGGGGTCCTCTTCAACATCACCGGCGGGTCGGACCTGACCCTGGTCGAGTTGAACGAAGCGGCCAAGATCATCTACGACGCGGTGGATCCGGATGCCCAGATCATCTTCGGCTCGGTCCGCGACGAGCGGATGGACGGAGAGGTCCGCATCACCGTCGTGGCCACCGGGTTCACCGGCGCCGCCTCGGCTCCGTTGGAGCACGAGGACCCGGGTGCCTTCCTGACGGGTCCCATGACCGAGGAAGCGATCAGCTTCGGACACGGGCCGTCCCGCGCTTCCGACGACTTCCTCGAACCGGCCATCACGCGCCGTCGAGGAACCAGCTTCGGTTCCTGAACTCCCTCCCAGGCCTGCAGGGGCCGCCGGGGCAACCCGGCGGCCTTTGCAGCTTCGTGTGGCCGAAGGAACGGTTCAGACCGCCCCGAAGCAAGGAGGCTTGTGAGTCGACTCCAGACCCGACCCGATGCCCCGGAACCCGGGCTGACGCCGCCCCCTCCGGGGAGGCCGGGCCACGCCTTTTCGCCCTTGGGGCCTTCCACGGGGTTTCCGAAGGCGTTCTATCTGCGCGAGACCGCCCAGGTGGCCCGGGACCTTCTGGGGACCTGGCTGGTTCATGGGGAGGCCGGCGGCGTCGTGGTCGAGACCGAGGCCTATCTGGGTTCTGAGGACCCGGCCTCGCACGCCTTCCGTGGTCCGACTCCGCGCTCTCGCGTGATGTTCGGTGAGCCTGGCCGCGCCTACGTGTATTTCATCTACGGCAACCACCACTGTTTCAACGTCGTCGCCCATGCGCCGGGGCGGGCCGGAGCGGTCCTGATCCGCGCGCTGGAACCACGTCTGGGCATGGACTGGATGCGGACCCGGCGGGGGTCCTGCACCGTGCGGGATCTGACCAGGGGGCCAGGCCGGCTGTGCCAGGCCCTGGGAATCGATCGCACGTTGAACGGGACCGACCTTTCCGGAGGGGCTCTCCGATGCGGTCCGCTTCCCGGGGGGCAGCCGGCACCGATCGGCCGACCCTGCCGAGGACCCCGCGTGGGGCTGACGCGGGCGCGTCACGAGCCGCTGCGTTTCTTCTTGGAGGGGAATCCCCATGTCAGCCGCGGTCCCTGCGCGGTGTCTGAAGTGCCATGATCGCCTTGACTCTTGCCTTCCGCAACGTTCTGCGACGCCGAGAGCGCAGCCTCTTGACCCTGGTCGGGGTCCTGCTGGCCGTCGGCGCCTTCGTGGCCATGGTCTCGTTGGCCGAAGGTCTGTACCGACGGGTTTCGCTGGAACTCGACGGGCGAGCGGTCGACGTCTACGTCGTCCCCCGGACGGCGGCGCCACTCCCCACCGGCCCGGTGGGGACGGTGGGCCTGACCACCGACACGGTGGCCCTGACCTGGATCGAGAAGATCGCGGCCCTGAAGAACGTCCGCCGCGTGGCACCGATCACGCGGGATCAGTGGACCAGTGAACACGGCACCGTCATGGTGGTCGGCATCGAGCCCACGAGCCTTCGTGAGTTCCTGCCCTCCCTGGAGATCGTCGAGGGCCGGGTCTTCGAGGCCGGCCAGATCCTGGTCGGCGTGGGCCTGGCGGCCTCGGAGGGCCTGACGACGGCCTCCTCGCAGGGTGCCCAGGAGGGACTCAAGAATCGTTTCGGACCAGGAGAGTCCCGGTACCCCATCTCCGGGATCGTCTCGTCCGGCTCCGGCTTCCAGGACTATTTCGTCTACCTTCCCCTGGCGACGGCCCTGGAGACCAATGCCCGCAAGGGAGTCCAGGAGGTCTGGGTCAAGGTCGAGGATCCCCATCGCGCAGCCGAGGTGGTCCAGGCGATCGAAGCCCTGGCGATTCCCGACGTCAAGGTGATGACCCGGAAGGACTACCTGGGAGCCGCCAGCGACTACATCGAGTATGCCTGGCTCCTGCAGTTCGCCATCTCGGCCATCGGGGTCCTGATCGCGATCACCGCGGCCATGAACACCATGCTGATGTCCACCTACGAGAGGATGCGCGAATTCGGGACCCTGCGCGCCATCGGTGCGCCGCGCGGGACGGTGGTGACCATGGTGGTGACCGAATCGGTCATGCTGTCCCTGCTCGGGGGCCTCCTGGGGCTGGCCTTCGGCTGGATCGGTTCCATCCTCCTGGACCGGGCCATGGTCACCCTCCTCCAGCTCTCGTTCCCCCTGGCGGCGATCACCCCGGGCTTGATCATCCAGGCCATCCTCCTGTCTCTGTTCGTTGGCCTGGTGGGGGCCGCCATTCCATCCGTCCTGGTCTGGCGGGTCGACATCGTGCGCGGGTTGAGGTGGAACTGACGTGAAACTGGAGCTTCAGGGGGTCCACAAGTACTTCGACACGCCGTCCGGCCCGATCAAGATCCTGGAAAACATCAACCTCCAGGTGGCCCAGGGCGGGTTCATCTCGGTCATGGGGCCCTCCGGCTCGGGGAAGACGACCCTGCTCCACCTTCTGGGGTGCCTGGAGCAACCCAGCTTCGGCAAGGTCTTCCTGGAAGACACCGAGGTGACCGACGCCGAGGAGACCGTCCGCGAGCGGATCCGCCTGCACCACATCGGTTTCGTCTTCCAGAACTACAACCTGCTGCCGACCCTGACGGTGATCGAGAACGTCCTGTTGCCCATGCAGCTGGCCAACGTCAAGACGGCCGAGCAGATCACCCGGGCCCAGAGCCTTCTGCGGCTGGTCGACCTGGAGAATCGGGCCCACGACCCGGTCACCCGTCTGTCGGGAGGTCAACAGCAGAGAGTCGCCATCGCGCGAGCCCTGTCCAACCTTCCCGGGTTGATCCTGGCCGACGAACCGACCGGGAACCTGGATGGCCGCTCCAGCAAGGAGGTCATGGACGTCTTGAAGTCGATCAATGACCACCAGCAGATCACCACCGTCCTGGTCACCCACGATCCCAAGGTGGCGGCCTACGCCCGACGCACCTTCCACCTGGAGGGCGGAAGGCTGAAGGAGCTGGCCCGATGAGAGGGCGCCGGACCGCCCAGGAAGGGCCAGGACTTTCTTTCTCGAAGGCGCTTGAAGACCCGGGGCGCCTGGTCGTGGTCAGGCGGCAGGCGGTTCGGGGCTGTGGAGGTTCCGCTTGATTATCTGCATGCAATGCGGTTTCCAGAATGAAAAGGGCCTGAAGCTCTGCGCTGGATGTGGGGCGACGCTGCCGCGCATGGATACCACCTCGATGGTGGTGGTCGACAAGGTCGCCGGTCGCTTTCAGCAATTCAAGGATGCCGTGGAGCGAGTCCGGTCAGGCCAATGGGCCTCCGATGACTTCCTCGAGTTCCTGCAGAATGTCTACACCCTTCTGGCCGAGAAGCGCATCAGCGCCGAGCAGTTGATCCAGGAGTCCGGTTACGAGGAATATGCCGACGACGAGGTCCGTCAAGGACGCGACGGCATGGACCACTACGAGATGGGGATGCAGGAGATGTCGCTGTTCCTGGAGGACGGCGAACTGGCGCACCTGGACCAGGGCCTGGACCTGATCTGGCAGGGCAACGAGCGGCTCAACGACGCCATGCGGATCAACCGGGCGGAGCGCAAGAAGCTCGAGGATGAATGGGGCTGGATGTGATCGCCCCTTGATGGCACCCGGCCTGCGGGTTGCCCTGGCTGGGGTGGCCTTGACGGCCTTGTGGGGTGTCGGAGGTTTCCTGGTCTTCTTGGTGGGCCCGGGCGTCTCGGGGTTTCCTCCCCTCTGGGGGGCCCTGCTCGGGGTGGCCGCCCTCCTTCTTCAGCTCCTTCTCGGCGAACGACTGCTGCGCGGGCTCTTGCGGCTGCGCCCGGATCCCCCCGAGGGGTTGGGCCTGACCGCGTGGATCGACGAAGAGCGCCCCTTCCTGCTGGCCCTGGGTTCGGGTCCCGACGTGGTGGCCACCCGAGGTCTCCTGGAGCTCTTCCCGGAGGACCTCGACGACCTGGTTTCCGGACTGAAGGAGGCGCGCTCGGGGCTTCCGGGAGCGCTGCTGACCAGGTCCCTGGCCTTGCCGTGCCTGTTCCGCGCCTTTGAAGCCGCCGTCGGGGAGTACGGACGCCTCCGGGGTGGTGCCGGTCCATTGTGGTTCCTGGGCCGGGGGATGGGAATCGTGGCCGTTCTGCTGGAGGCTCCCTTGCGCCTGCTGGAGTCTCCCCCTCCCGAGTCGGGTCCTTCGGCTCGCCGCAGGCTCCAGATGGCCCTGGTCGCAACCCGGCGCTTCCCGGCCTGGATGGAGGCGCTGGATCTCCTGGCCCCGGTCCGTCTGGATCACATCCGCCGGGAGGCCCGGATTGTCGCCCTGCTGGGAGTCTCCAGCCTGGAGGAGGGCCCGGCTCCCTCCCGTCCCGATCGCCTGGGGAGGTTGGCCCCCTGGCTGGGCCTGATGGCAGGCCTGGTCCTGGCCCGGTTGCCGGGGGGAGCCCTGGCAGCCCCACTGGTCCTGACGGCCCTCGGCCTGCTCTTCCGCCTCTGCCGGTCCCTGCCGCCGGGAAGGCCCGGGCTGGAGGGCCTGGGGATTCTGTGGGAACGGGCGCGGGCGTCGGGGCGAGGTCGACCCGTGCGGCTGCAGGGCGAGATCGTCGAGGCGCCGGCGGACCTGGCGGTCCCGGATGGAGCCTGGCTGGAGGTGGACGGTGGGCGAATCTTGTTGCTCGAGGCCCCGCGGTGCGAAGGAAGGGTGGAGATCACGGGCTGGATGCGCCCGGCAAGACCCGAAATCCTGGTGGGCACCCTGCGGCGGTCCGGAGCCCTGCGCCGCTCATTTCCCCTCTGGCGGAGGTTGTTCTTCCCACTGAGCCTGGGCGCGGTCGGGGTGGCCTGGTGGATCCTGCAGGCGGTGGGACTTTAGGAGGAAGGCTAGAATTCCCGGAGGGTGAACGCCCCCCCCGCCCTCGAGATGCACGACGTCCACCGCTCCTACGGCAGTCTTTCCGCTCTGTGCGGAGTGACCTTCACGGTTCCCGAGGGCGAAGTCTTCGGTCTTCTGGGGCCCAACGGCGCCGGGAAGACGACGACCATCCGCCTGTTGACGGGGCAGTTGCGCCCGCACGGAGGCCGGGTCCGGGTCCTGGGACTGGATCCGGACACCTCGTCCGAAGAACTGAGCGGGAGGATCGGGGTGATGCTGGAGGAGCCCGGCCACTACGAGCGACTGCCGCTGCGCTCCAACCTGGCCTTCTTCGCCCGGCTGTACGGCGCGCCCTCCGGACGAGTCGACGAACTGCTCGAGCTGGTGGGCCTTCAGGACAAGGCGGGTGAGCCGGTGGCCCGGCTGTCCCGGGGCATGCGCCAGAGGCTGGCCCTGGCTCGGGCCCTGGTAGGGTCGCCGCGGGTCCTCTTCCTGGACGAGCCGACCGCGGGACTGGATCCCCACGCGGCCCGTGGGGTCCGATGCCTGATCGAGGATTTCTGCCGACAGCAGGGGACGGTCTTCCTGACCACCCATTTCATGGAGGAGGCCGAAGAGCTGTGTCATCAGGTCGGCATCCTGGATCGAGGCCGCCTGGTTGCCCTGGGGAACCCTCAGGACCTGTGTCGCGAATCCCTCCCGGAACAAATCGAGACCATCCGGGGCGGACGACGGATCCTGCGCCCTCCCGGATTGGAGGAGCTCTTCATTCATCTGACGGGAAGGAGCCTGGATTGACCCGTCGAACGAGTTTTCCAGACGGGCCCGGCCATCGGGCTTCGTTGGCCGGGGCAGGCAGGGAAGAGTTCTGGATCCCACCGGCAAAGCCCCGCTGTCAGGCGTTGTCCTCGGGTTGACAGCCCCTGCGGCCCTGACTAGAATCAGTGCATCCGAGGAGAGTCTGTTTCCTTGGCTCTTTCCAAGATCCGCCGCTACCTCATCGCAGCCGTCGGATTCCTCCTTCTCGTCGATCTGGCCCTCCTGGGTCTGGCCTGGTCTGGCGCCGGGAAATCCCAGGGGCCGGAGACCTTCACCACCCTCGTCGTCTGGCTGGAGGACCCCGACCTGGCCGACCAGATGGCAGCGGCCCAGAGGGCTGCGGGTCGGAAGGTCTCGCTCTCGGAGGGGGAACGCACGATTCAGGTTCCGGACGGGTTTCGTCTGGTCCTGAAGAGTGATCCGACCTACGTCCAGGCCATCTTTGAAGCATTGAAGTTCAAGAAGCACCCCGTCAGGCTTTCGGAAGACAAGAATGAAATCCATTACGGCGGGGTCTTCTCCGAGCGCTCCAAGGCCGAATCCGAGGTCCAGCGGGTGCTCAAGGCCGATGGGGCCCAGTTCACGGTGGTTGAAAACCATCGGGACAAGCTGGTCAAAGCCCATCGACTGGTCCTTGCGGATCTGGACTCCGGGTCCGCCAAGGAAGTGGCCGATTTTTTTGAGGGCAAGGGGCTCGAGGTCGAGGTCCAACCCGCCGCTTCAGACCAACCTGAAGATCCGGAATGACTGGGATCCGCCCCGTTGGCACGGGGCGGAGGACCCTCACGGGTTCCCACACTTTCCCCCAACCTGGAGGTCCTCAGGTGTGCAGCCTCAGGACGATGGCCGCCATACTCTGCAAGGATCTCGAGGATGCAGTCCGCAGTCATTCTCTGGTCCTGGTCCTGGTGGGGCCGGTTCTGCTCTCGGTCTTCTTCGCCCGTTCCTTCACGGGGGAGGATGTTCGCCGGCCCGCCATGGTGGTCTGCGACGCGGGGCGCAGCGGCCTGGTCCAGGCCCTGCACTCTTCGGGGTTGTTCCGACTGCAGGAATCCGGCGACTGGGAGGATTGCATCGAGAGGGTTCGCAAAGGTCAGGTGACTGCGGCGCTTCAGATTCCTGCCGGGTTCGATCGGCTGCTTCGCCAGGATCGATTCCCGCGAGTGGATCTGGTCCTGGACGAGAACGCTCGGACCCAGGTGGCCATCGTCCGGGAGGGGTTGCGCGGGGCCCTCAGGCAGCAGGCCGGACAGGAGATGCCGGCCGACGTCCGGGTCACCGGTCTGAACCGCTTCCAAGGAGAGGTCCGCCAGATCCTCTTGCCGATCTGGGTGGTCTTCACCTGTCTGGGGGGATTGATGGTCACCTCGTCGACCCTGGTGGAGGAGATGGAGAAGAAGACGCTGGCCGCCGTGCTTCTGGCACCGGTCTCCCTGTCAACCGTGCTGCTCGGCAAGCTGGGAGCAGGCTTCCTGTTGGCCCTGGCGTCCTCGGCCCTGGTCCTGGTGCTGAACGCGTGGGGCCAAGGCAACCTGGTCGCGCTGGGGGTCCTTCTGGCCCTGGGGTCGCTGGTCTTTTCCGCCGCCGGACTGGTGCTCGGGCTTTGCGCCCGGGGGCAGGCGGCAGCCAACGCCGCGGCTTCCGTCCTCTACATGGTGCTGTTCGTGCCGGTCGCCCTGGCCGATCTCAGCGCCACCATGCGGGCGGTCTCGGAGTGGCTCCCCACCTGGTATCTGTATGACGGAATCAACCGCGCCCTGCTCTCTGGGGCCTCCCTGGACGGCCTGCGCCTGGATCTGGCGGGATTGATGGCCTTCTTGTTGATGTTGTTTCCGCTGGGGTTGTGGGGTTTGCGCCGTCAACGGGTTGGGGTTTGAAGAGTTCTTGGGAGGCCGGGCGCCTCCGTGGAGATGCAAGTCGAATGAATCGGCCGCGCGGTGCGGCAAAGGCCTAAGGAGAAGATCGAATGGACACAAAGATCAAGGGAGACCTCATCTCGCTCAGCCGGGTCCAGCTTCTGGAACTGGCCCGGCAGAACGGGTTGGAAGGCTTCCAGAAGCTGCGCAAGGACCAGATCGTCGCCCTTCTGGAAGCCCAGGCCGCCCAGGCGCCTCCCGCAGCTCCGGTTGCGGAGGTCCCTGCCCCGGTTGCGGAGGCTCCCGAGGCTTCGCCGCCCGCTGAACCTCGCGCGCGCACCCGCGGGCGCCGCAAAGCCACCCCGCAGGCCGAGCCCGAGGAACCGATCGTCTCCGTGGCCCCCCCTCTGCCCGAAAAGCCAGTCGAACCACCCCACCCGTCCGCCGACCCTCTGCGACCCGTGGGCCGCCGGGGTCGACCCGCCCGCATCGAGCTGGCCGACCCTGGGGACCAGTTGGAGACGGCTCCGCTGGACCTGCGAGCCGAGCATCCCTCGCGGCCCGAGCGCCCGGCGCGGCCCGAGCGCGCCCCGCAGGCGGAACGCGGTGAACATGGCAGGAATCGACGCGATCGCCCCGAGCGCACGTCGCGGCCCGAGCGTCCCATCCAGGAGATCTCCGAGGAACCTGCCGAACGCGAGGATCGCGAAGACCGTGAGGATCTGCGCTTCAACCGCGGGGATCGCCGCCCCAGGGGAGGTGAGGACCGGGCTCGCCCCGCCGAGGAGCGTGGTGCCGAACCGGCCCGTCCCGAGCCTCGGCCGCGTCCCGCCGAAGAACGCACCGCCGAACCGGGCCGCCCCGAGCGTCGAGGACGTCCGGTCGAAGAACGCGCCGCTGAGCCGGGCCGCCCCGAGCGTCGCCCGCGAGCCGCCGAGGAGCGGGGCGCCGAAGCAGGGCGTCCCGAGCGTCGTCCGCTGGACTCCGAGGAGCGCCCTTCTGAACAGGGCCGTCCGGAAGCGGAGGTCGGACTGGTGACCGAACAGGGTTCGGTCTTCGTGACCGGCGTCCTGGACGTCCTTCCCGAAGGCTTCGGCTTTCTCCGAGGCCGGACCTATCTGCCCAGCCCCAACGACATCTACGTCTCGATCTCCCAGGTCAAGCGCTTCGACCTGAGGATGGGCGACATGGTGACCGGCCAGGTGCGCCCCCCCAAGAGCGGAGAGAAGTACTTCGGCCTCCTGAAGGTCGTGACGGTCAACGGGATCGATCCGGAGATCGCCCGCAGGCGCCCCCATTTCGACCAGCTCACCCCGATCTTCCCGAACGAACGCTACAGCCTGGAGACCCCGACGAACGACATGTCCGCTCGGATCATCGACCTGTTCTGCCCCATCGGGAAGGGGCAGCGCGGGCTGATCGTGGCTCCGCCCAAGGCCGGCAAGACCATCCTGCTGAAGAAGCTGGCAAACGGCATCACGGCCAACTTCCCCGAGACCATCCTCATGGCGCTGCTGGTGGACGAACGCCCGGAAGAGGTCACCGACATGGACCGCTCGATCCGCGGCGAGGTGATCGCCTCCACCTTCGACGAGCCTCCCGAGCAGCACGCCCACGTCAGCCAGTTGGTGCTGGAGAAGGCACGACGCCTGGTAGAGATGGGCAAGGACGTGGTGATCCTGCTGGATTCGCTGACCCGCATGGGCCGCGCCTACAACAACACGACGCCCCCCTCCGGACGCACCCTGTCGGGCGGCCTGGACATCGCGGCCCTGCGCATGCCCAAGCGCTTCTTCGGATCGGCGCGCAACGTCGAGAACGGCGGGAGCCTGACGGTCATCGCCACGGCCCTGATCGAGACGGGCTCGAAGATGGACGACGTGATCTTCGAAGAGTTCAAGGGCACCGGCAACATGGAAGTGGATCTGTCCCGCCGCCTGGCGGAGCGGCGCATCTTCCCGGCGATGGATCTGAAGAAGTCGGGGACCCGGCACGAAGAGCTGCTGCTGGGTGAGGAGGAGCTTCGGAAGATCTGGCTGATGCGCCGAGCGCTGGATCTGCTGGGGGCCGACCAGGACCCGACCGAAGCCGTGATCGAGCGGATGAAGAAGACGCGAAGCAACGCCGAATTCCTCTCGACGCTGGGTCGGGAGGCCTCCCATCGGGGACAGTAGGATGGCGCGTCGCAACCACGGTCGTCCCAGAGGCTCGGCGCAGCCGACGACTTCAGGGCCCGCAGGCAGGGGAGAAGGCAAGGTCCGTTGGGCCGCGGCCTGTGCCGATGCCGGCGGGCGCTTCTGGGACGAGTCGGGTTGGGAGGGGGCGGGCCGCTCGGCCCACCTCGTGCGCCTCCCCCAGGACGAGGAGCTCGTCCGCCTCCCGGCGGGCAGCGTTCTGCAATACCTGCCCGGGCGCACCCCGTTGGGCTGGCCTGTCCGGCGCGCGGGACAGGGTCCGCCCCAGGGCCTGCGGGGCACCCTGGCCGTGGCCGTGCAGTTGCCTTCCGGTTGGACCCGGACGCTGCTGCCTGCCTGGCAGCGCGAGCCCGGAGCCCCCGACCTGCCGATCTTCGGCTATACGGCCGCCTTCTTCCGCAAGGGAGAGCTCTGGTGCGCGGCCGTCCAGACCGAGGACAACCCCCGCTGGAATCCGGGGCTGTACGCAACCCGCGATCTTTCCCGGCGGATCCAGGCCCTCCGCAGGAAGCACCCTTCCAACCGTCTGCTGGGGCAGCTCGAAGTCTGCGCTCGGGACTACGGCTGCTACAACGCCCAGAACGTCTTCTACGGGCGCTGGGAGGGAGCGGCCCCGGTCTCGCCGTCCTGCAACGCCTGCTGCCGGGGTTGCATCTCTTCCCAACCCGAGGGAGCTCCCCCCTCTCCGCAGGTGCGTCTGGCCTTCGTCCCCACGCTCGAGGAGATCGTCGAAGTCGGCCTGGAGCACCTGAACCATCCCGAAGCCCTGTACACCTTCGGGCAGGGGTGTGAAGGCGAGCCCCTGCTGCAGGCGCCCCTGTTGGCCCGTGCCATCCGCGCTCTTCGCGAGCGCACGCCCAAGGGAACCCTGCACCTGAACACCAACGGGTCGCTGCCCCAGGCTGCCCGGGAGGTGATCCAGGCTGGCCTGGACTCGATGCGGGTCTCGCTCAACTCGGCGATCCCCGACCACTACCGGGCCTATTACCAGCCCAGGACCTATGACTTCGAGGACGTCCTGGAGACCATCCGGATAGCCCGGGGGCACGGGGTCTGGGTCTCGTTGAACCTGCTGATGGTTCCCGGCGTCAACGACGCTCAGGATGAGGTGGAAGCCTTGATCCGGCTCTTGAACGATCTGGACGTCAACATGGTCCAGATGCGCAACCTGAACATGGACCCGGACCTGTTCTTCCAGGGGGCTCCAGCGTCGGAGGCTCCGATTCTGGGTGTGCCCGAAATGCTGCGTCGGCTTCGCGCCGGCGCTCCCCGGACCCGGTTGGGCAGCCACAATCCCGCCGTGCGTGGCTGAACGGCCGCCAGGCAGCTCCAGGAGACTGCGCCGCGAGCGTAGAACCCTGTTGTTCAGGCTGCAGAGCCACCACGACAAGGAGCAGGACCGCAGATGACCATGGTCAGCGCGACCATCGGACGTTACCACATCATCGAGGAGTTGGGCCGGGGTGGCATGGGCGTGGTCTACAAGGGCCACGACCCCCTGCTGAATCGATCGGTGGCGATCAAGATCCTTTCCCAGCAGTTGATCGGGAATCCCGAGTCCAAGGATCGCTTCATCCGGGAAGCCCAGGCGGCAGCCCGCCTGAATCACCCCAACATCACGGCCATCTTCGACATCAACGAGCACGAGGGCATCTACTTCCTGGTTTTCGAGTTCATCCAGGGGCAGTCCCTGGACCGCTACGTTCGCGAACACGGGATGCTGAGTCTGCAGGATTCCCTGAAGCACTTCATCGCGGTGGCTCAGGCCCTCGATTACGCCCACCAGCATGGGATCGTCCATCGGGACGTCAAACCCGGGAACGTCATGATCACCGACGACGGCAAGGTCAAGGTGGCTGACTTCGGAATCGCCTGGGTCGAGACGTCCCACACCCTGACCCAACCGGGCGAGGTGATCGGTTCCTGCTTCTACTTCTCGCCCGAGCAGGCGCGGGGCGAAAAGGTGGACCGTCGAGCCGATATCTACTCGCTGGGCGTCCTGTTGTATGAGATGCTGACCGGGCAGGTTCCCTTCCGGGCCGACAACCTCCCGGCCGTGATCCAGTTGCACCTGACCCAGGAGCCCGAGCCGCCCACCTCGCGGAACATGGCGATTCCGCGAAGCGTCGAGGCGGCCATCCTCAAGTGCATGCGCAAGGACCCCTCCGAGCGCTACCAGAACGTCACGGATCTCCTGAAGGACCTGCAGACCGAGGACCTCCCCGAAGACCTGACCCGCACCAAGATCAGCCCGTCCGAGGCCGCCCTGCACAACATCCTGGGCAACAACTACTACAAGCAGGGGAAACTCGACCTGGCGGTCATGGAGTGGAACAAGGCCACCAACCTCGACCCCTACAACGCCCTGACCCACAACAACCTGGGAACCGCCCTGGACGGCATGGGTCGCCTGGGAGAAGCGATCACCGAGTATGGCAAGGCGGTGGATCTCAATCCCAACAACTTCGTCGCCCACTACAACCTGGGTTCGGCCCACTACCGCAAGGGCGAGCTGGAACGTTCCATCGAGGAATACCGCAAGGTCACCGTCCTCAATCCGAAGTTCGCCCCGGCCTACTACAACCTGGGCAACGGGTACTTCAAGCTGGGCAAGCTGGACTCGGCCATCGAGGAATGGCAGAAGGCGCTGATCCTGAACCCCCAGTTCGCCGAGGTCCTGTACAATCTGGGCAACGCCTACTATCGCAAGGGCCGCAAGGAAGAGGCCATGGACTACTGGAACAAGGCCCTTGAGCTGGACCCCCAGTTTGCCATCGCCCTCTACAATATCGGCAGCATGCGCATGGAGCAGGGCGAGGTCGACGCCGCCGTCGAGCTCTGGCAGCGCTGCATCGAGGTGAATCCTGACTTCGCCGAGGCCCGGTACAACCTGGGGAACCTCCATTACGACCAGGGCAACGTCGAGCTGGCCATCCCCGAGTGGGAGAAGGCGACCCAGACCAAGTACGGGTTCTGGCAGGCTCACTACAATCTGGGCAACGCCTATTTCTATCTGTCCCAGTTCGACGAAGCCATCAATCAATGGCAGAAGACGGTGCAGTTCCAGGACCAGCACTGGCCGGCCCACTGGAACCTGGGAAATACCTATTACTATCAGAGAGCCCAGATCGACGCGGCCATCGTCGAATGGCAGAGGGTCGCCGGGATCAACCCCCGGCACTGGCAGGCCTACTACAACCTGGGCGAGGCCTATCTCGACCAGGGCAAGGTGGAGCTGGCCATCCTGGAGTGGGACAAGGTCGTGCAGTTGAACCCCAAGTTCTGGCACGTCTACCACAACCTGGGAACCCTGTTCTACCAGCGCGGCAAGCTCGACCAGGCCATCGCCTACTGGACCCGCGCCGTGGCCCTGATGCTCTTCCCCTGGTAGGGGCTCAGGCCAGATAGCCCGCCCAGATCCTCTGCAGCCGGAGACGCAGTCCGCGCTGTTCCGGCCGGGGCGGCTGGAACAGCGCCTGGAAGCCGGCGTGGGCGCATTCGTTGCGCTGCGCGGGGCCGGCCACCTCCCGGACCAGGGCGGCGGAGGCGCTACCCGGTCCGCAGAGCCGGACGGCAAAGCGGTCGGCCTCCCACTCCATCAACGCCTTGAAGGGCTCCGGACCGATCAGGAACTCCTTGAGGATTCGCAGCTCTTCGCGCGGTGAGGTGCGGTGCATCTCATCCAGAAGGGCACCGATCCTCTCGGGAGGTTCGCTGCCCCAGAGTGCGGAGGTATCGCCCAGGAGCTGCGGCGAGAGCTCCGCACCGTTCTCGATCAGGAAGGCGGCCGCGCGTCGAACCAGTCGGGCCCGGGCCCGTCCATCCAACTGGCGGACGGCGGCCGAGAGTTCGACGTGCCGTCGGTGCAGGGCAAAAAGCTCCCTGGCCACCAGGTAGCGCACCTCGGCGGACGAGGCCGCCTCCAGGTCCTGATGCAGAAGCAGGATCGGCTCGGGTGAGCGCGAGGCGACCGCCAGGAATCCCCCGGACGCCATGCGGACCTGCAGACCGTCCATCCCGAAGACCCGCTGAGCCATCCGGCGCGCCATCTGGGCCGAGGGGTTCTGGGCGGAGGGCTCGCTGGAATCGGCCTGCCAGGCGGCGAAATCGGGGGAGGGGAGGGTGATGGTCAGGCCCGAGCGCGGCATCGCTTCCTCCAGGAGGTAGTCGAGGGCGCCCTGCAAGGTGGGCTCGAGGGCTCCTTGCAGGGACTCGGGCCCGGGATCCTCGGGAAGCTCGACCACCTGGCTCTCGGCTTGAAGAGCAGGGTCCAGGCCCTCCCGGACCAGGGCCAGGATGGCCCGCTCCCGAGCCGACCCGGGGGTCGGGGCTTCCAGGAGATCCCGGAGCCGCCCGGCCGGATCGGCCAGGTCGGGCAACGACTGAGGATCGGGCTCCAGGCTTTCGGGAAGCGCGAGCAGGGTGGCCGGAGAGGAGATCTCCTCGGCGCGATAGCCCGCCTCCTCCAATTCCGCCAGGCCGGACTCCATCCGTTGGCGGTGCTCCGGGTTGCGGCAAAGCCTCAGGGCGGGCTCCTTCAGGGCCTGGGCCAGGCGGCGCGCATCCTCCGGGTCTGTCGAGTCCTCCTGGATGCTGCAGCGATCCCGCGTCTTGTCCAGCAGGACCCGCCCGGTGGTTCCCAGGACCTCCTCCAGGAGCCGCGCCAGGCGCCCCTGGGCGGAGGCGGGGGAGATGGTCCTCTCGGGAGTCGGGGGGAGCTGCTCGAGATACTGCCGCTTGAAATCGGTGAGCTGCTCTTCCAGGAGGATGACGCGCAGGCGGGATTCCTGCAGATCCTGGTGGAGGCTCTCCTGGGCCGCCAGTCTGTCATTCAGGACCGCGATCTCCGAGGCATGCTCCTGCTCGCGCGCCCTGGCTCGGGCCTGCGCCTCGCGCAGACCCTCCAGCTCCCGTTGCAGGGTCTCCAGGTCCTCGCGCTCCTGACGCAGGGCCCGGATCTCCTCTTTGAGTCGTGCGTTCTGGAAGGTCGCCTCCTCCAAGGCTCCTTGCAGGTCCTCGGTCTCCCGGCGGGCCTCCTGCAGGCGCCCCTCCAGAGCCAGGGTCTCGCCCTCCCGGGCCGTGAGTTGATGATTCAACTGCTCCCGTTCGCCTTCAAAGGCCCGGGTCGCCTGCTGGAGGGCCTGACTCCCCTCCTGGAGGCGTCGGTCCATCTCTTCTTGAAGCTCGCCCACCTGGAAGGCCAACTCGACGTTCTGGGAACCCAGCTCTTCGAGTTCCCGGCCCAACTTCTCGTTCTCGCGCCGCAGTTCGGCATTGAGCTCGATCAGGCGGCTGTCCAGGTCCTCATTCTCCAGGCTTGAGCGGCGGGGCTTCATGAGTCGACCTCGGTCATCCTGGTTGCGGGGTTTCGTGTCGAGCAGATCGACATCAGAAGACATGCGATCCTCCGGTCGGGTTTGGGGCCATTGAATCATGGCACATCCAGAGGCTTCAGGGCGTAATCCGCTTCACAGACTTGGGGGCCTCTTCAGAAGCTGGCCATCCCGAGCGTGGCCTGCGACCCCCACCGGATCACCCCGGGCGCGGGCCGGCGACCGGTCCGGGCGGAGGAACGACCCCGACCAGGGTGCTGACGATGCACTGGAACAGGTGGACCCATTCCTCGACCGACTCGTCGATCTGTGCTTTGAGCTCCGTCAACTTCCGGGCGTCCTGACACGCGCGAATCTGCGGGCGGAACTCCTCGATCCGGCGGCTCAGGGAGTGGAAGCGCGCTCGCAGGGCGGCGTCGGGATGGTGATCCACGATCCCCTGCACCAGCGCATCCTGCCGTCGGGTGAGTTCCTCCACCCGACGGCGAAGCTCCCCGGCTTGAACCAGGTTGACCGCCGCCGCCTGCATGCGCACGTTCTGTTCCAGCTCCTTGCTGACCTCAGCCAGCTTCTGGAGCCTCTCCATGATGTCGTTGCGCCGGTTCTCGGGGCCTTGTTCCATCTCGCTCCCCGGGTCTCAGGTGGGACCTGGAACCCATGGCCTGGATTTCCGGGGTCCCCCTGCCCATTCCTTCCGACAGGGGGCGATTGTCCGGCAAGCCTGCAAAAATGAAGAGACCAGTCTCCCTTCGCCGGATTTACCCGGAGCAGGTTCTGAGGGTCAGCAGCTTGCGCCACATTCTCAGCCGGACGACACCGGCTCCCCTGACTGGCCTGGAACCCTTCCACGGCGGCCGAGCGACTCCTGCCCGCCCGGGAACAGAATCAAGACTCGGGGATGCGCAGCCCCAGTTCCGGGACCACCAGGATCAGGTCGAGGCGTCCCAACGAGGGCGTGTCCCGTGAGGCGCAGGCCTGGATCTCCACCTCCCCGGAGGCGGACTCCAAGGCCCGGAAGAGCCGGCTGGACCAGTCCAGGGCCGTCCGCCCTCCCACCCGGACTTCGATGCGCCCGCTGACCTGGTTGACCGGCATGTGGGCCGCGCGGGCGGCCTTCGGGACATCTTCGTAGACGAAGGTCATCAGCCGCCCCAGCAGATTCGGATCCCGGGCCTCCACGCGCAGGCGGGCCACCAGGTCCCCCGCCCGGTAGACCCGGAAGAGCGAGACCGCCTGGAGAAGGACCGGGACGGGAGCCATCCGGTTCCCCTCCAGCCAGGCATTCTCGGTGACCTGGACCTCCACGGCTTGCGGCGTCCGGGCCTCCCGGAGAGCCTCCAGGGTGCTCCGAAGCTGCCGGGGGTCCACGGCCACCAGTTTTCCAGCGGGCTCCAGGGGAGGGGTGGGAAGGTCGGTCAGGGCCTGGTAGTAGGCCTGGCGGACCCGCGCCTCGGCGTGGCCCAGCACCGAGTCCAGCAGAGCCTGGCGTCGGTCTTCGCTCAGCCCCGACTCGACGGGCTCGATGGCCAGCACGGTCCGGGACGGCAGCACCAGACGCCCGCGTCGGCGCATCAGTTCGTACTCGCCGGTCAGCGCCTCCAGGCGTCGCTGCACGTCCCCGTACTGCCCTTGCAGAATCGCCATCTGACCGCTCAGGGCCAGCGAGACCAGCAAGGTGATCGTCGCGATGGTCCCCCCGGTGAGACCCGTGATCAACGTGGCGGTGTGTCGGGGGCGCATGCCGAGGAGCGAGAGCTTGTCCCGGCCCGTGCGGCGCCCGACGCTGTTGCCCATGACAGCGATGCTGGCGCCGGCAGCGAAGGCTGCCAGGAGCACCAGCATCGTGTTGAGGACCTCGTTGAGCGACACCTCGGTGGCGAGTCCTCTCCGGGAAGTCGAGCGCAGGACCTACCAGACAGGCGGTTCCGCCTCAAAGGTCACCGGCCCCTTGGCTCCGTTGTAGGTGATCCAGATCTGGGGCTTGAGGGTGCGCTCGCTGTATTCCTCGAACTTGAAGTCCAGGAAGGATTTCTTCCCCGACTCCAGGGTGCCCAGGTCCTTCTCCAGGGTGCGGATGGTCCGGCTTCCTTCGCGAAGCTTCACGGTGACCTGGACCCCGTCCACGGCCACGTCGCTGAGGTTCTTCAGCCAGATCGAGCAGATGCCCTGGACGCTGCGGGAAGCACTGGAAGCCGACGTGCTGAAGGTGGCCTTCAGGACCTGGAGGGGGTGCTTTTCCTCTGCCGCCCGAGCCGGGAACGCAAGGACCGCCAAGAACAGGATCAGGATCAGGGAGACGTGCACGGTACGCATGGAAGGACCTCCTGAAAGTGCCGAGTCGGCGAGGACGTCGGGATTCCGCGCCTTTGCCTGGAACCCTGCCGAACCCGTCCTGGTTTCCCGGACCGTTCCTGGCGGGGGTCAATCGGAAAGGTGTGGCTTCATGACGGGAGGCAGCAGACCCATCAGGTCTTCGGACGCTTTCTGCACCGCGACCGGGTCCCGGGACTCCAGGACCAGGTCCAGCCTCCCCGGCTCGATGCTGCCGTGGTGCACGCCCAGCCGAACCTCGGGATGGATCCGGACGGCCCGGTTGAGATAGGGCACGAGATGGACCTCCTCGGCCTCCACCTGCAACGTCCGACGGGTCCTGGGAACCCCGACAAAGAGTTCGGCCAGGGCCTCGAAGGCCTGACGCAGCCGTGAAGGAGAGCCCGGCAACGGATAGACGTTCCGGACCACCACCTGCGGCCAGTCGCCCTCCGCCCGAACCAGGATGCGGGCCTCGTCGGGCACTTCTGCCATCTTGTTTCGGGCGGCCGGCACATCATGGCCTTCGAACTGATGAGCGATCAGGTTCTCGAGGAAGGTATGCCGCACCAGGCGCATCTCGAAGGCCTGAGCCAAAGCTTCCATGGTGCGGTCGTCCGGTCCTGGTCCGATCCCTCCGGCGGTCAGGAGCAGGTCCGCAGCCTGAGCCAGGTCACGGATCGAGGCGGCGAGGACCTCGACCTCCGACCGGACGACCCGGATCTGCCCCAGATCGGCCCCCAGCTCGTCCAGGCGGCGGGCCAGATAGGGGGCATGGCAATCTGACAGGCGACCCGAAAGGACCTCCTCGTTGATGATCAGGAGCGCGACGGACGGTATCTTCATGGTGCTTCCTCTTCGAGCCGGCGGTCAGTAGCCCTCGGCGGACCCGGGACGCCGCAAATCGATGCCTCCTTCCAGGATTCCATCCGGCCGACGCCGGACCAGGGCGCACTGGCCCGTGGCGGTCCCCGGGGCCAGGTGATGCCCCATCCGCTCCAGCAGCCTCAGCGTGTCGGGGCTGAGGCCCTGCTCGAAGCGGAGTTCGTCGGGAAGCCACTGGTGGTGGATGCGGGGACGGCTGACGGCCTCCTGGGCGTTGAGACCGAAGTCCAGCACGTTGAGGAGCACCTGCAGCACCGTGCTGATGATGCGGGGACCTCCCGGCGAGCCCAGGGCCATCACGAATTCCCCCTCGCGGGTCACCAGCGTCGGGGTCATCGAGGAGAGCGGACGCTTCCTGGGAGCGATGGCGTTGCGCGGGCCCTGCACCAGTCCGAAGGCGTTGGGTTGCCCAGGAGCCGCCGCGAAGTCGTCCATCTGGTTGTTGAGAAGGATCCCCGTCCCGGCGGCCACGACCCCGCTGCCATAAGAGAAGTTGAGCGTGTAGGTCAGGGAGACGGCGCCCCCCTCCGCGTCGACGACTGACAGGTGGGTGGTGTCCTCCGACTCCCAGCCGGGGAATCTGCCCGGTCGCACGTCCTGGCTGCGGCGGGCCTGCCCCGGTGAAATCTGCCGGCGAAGGTCCCGGGCGTAGCCCTTGTCCAGGAGATGAGCCAGGGGGAGCCGCACGAAATCGGGATCGCCCAGCCATTCCGAGCGGTCGGCATAGGCCGCGCGCATGGCCTCGGCGAGCAGATGCAAGGTGGCCGCAGAATTCTGTCCCAGGGCCGCCAGGTCGTCTCCCTCCAGCATGTTGAGGATCTGGACCAGGTGGACACCGCCGGAGGAAGGTGGGGGCATCGACCAGACCTCATACCCCCGGTAGGTGCCGACCAGGGGTTCCCGCCAGACGGCCTGATAGCCGGCCAGGTCCTGCAGGTCGATCAGGCCCCCGTTCCTGGTCATGTCGAGGACCAGTCGGCGGGCGATCTTCCCGCGGTAGAAAGCCTGGACTCCCTCGTCCTGGAGCCGGGACAAGGACCAGGCGAGGTCCTTCTGAACCAGGACATCCCCGGGCTCCGGCGGGCGACCTCCCGGCAGGAAGATCTCCGCCGAAGGGGGATGGCGCCTCAGTCGCCGGGCCAGACCGGCCAGGTCGGCGGCCAGGGTCGGCGGCACCGGGAAGCCCTCCTCGGCCAGCCGGCGGGCGGGTTCGATGGCGTCGCGCAGGCTCAGGGTGCCGTGTTCCGCCAGGACCCGGGCCAGCCCGGCGACGGTGCCCGGGACCCCGGCGGACAGATGCCCGCGGGTGGAGAGTCCAGAATCGGCCTCGCCCGAGGGCTTCCGATACATGTCCCGAGCTGCCCGGCGGGGCGCCGTTTCGCGGAAGTCCAGGGCGCGAATCCGGCCCTGGGGGGTGCGCAGGAGCAGGAAGCCGCCCCCCCCCAGGTTCCCTGCTCGGGGCAGCGTCACCGCCTCGACGAAGGCCATGGTGACCGCGGCGTCCACGGCATTCCCGCCCCGGCGCAGGACCTCGACCCCGATCCGGGTGGAGATCGGCTCGGCCGAGGAGACCATGGCATGCCGGCCGGTGGTGGGGCGGAAGATCTGCCCCTCCTCCAGAAGGATGTTGCCACCCTGGGCCCAGGCCAGGCCCGGCATCCAGAACAGGAAGAGGAGCGCCAGGAGTCTCTTCATGGCGGCTCCTTCCTTCCCCCTGCCAGGGATCCTCCGCCCCGGGACGGGGGGAGGAAGTCGATCCGACATCGCGAACCCGCGCGACTTATCCAACCCTCTTCCCTGAATCACGCCCCTGGCCGTCGGTTCCTTCTCGGCGGGGATCGGGCGCCGCCCTGGGGTGGGGGGGGAAGCCCAGAGGTGACCTGATGAAGAACCGTACCCTCCTGTCTCTCCTGGCGCTCCTGGCCGCCTTCCTGGTGGCGGGTTGCAGCGGCGGGGGAGGCTCTGACCTTCCTCCGCCCTCCGGCTTCTCGGCTTCAGGGCCGGCAGCCTGGCTGCGCTTCGACCCCTCGATCTCGGACATCCCCCTGCCGATGGACATCGCGCGCAACCCCGCGACGGGATTCAACGCCCTGTCCGGAGAGGGCGAGCCCTATGTGTCGATCAACAGCCTGCAGGGGTGGTCCACCGCGGGACCGATGATCCTGAACTTCAGCGCCCTGGTCGACGTGGCCTCGGTCCACGCCGGATCGATCCTCCTGATCGACTCGGTGACCAGCACGCCGGTCCCGGTCACCTTTGAGGTCAAGACGCTGTCGGCCGGGGAATCCACCGTGCTGGTGCGCCCTGTCCGTCCGCTGGTCCCCTTCCGGCGCTACCTGGCCATCGTGACCGACAAGGTCACGTGCGGCAGCACGCCGATCACCTCCAGCCGGGTGGCCGGAGTCCTGAAGTTCCAGGGCACCCTGGTCGACGCAGGCGGGCACTCCAAGGTGTCCAGCCTGACCGACGAGCAGGCGCAGGCCCTGGAGCCGCTGCGGGTGGCCTGGCAGCCCGTGTGGGCGGCGGCCGAGGCCGTCACCGGCCAGCTTCGCGGTGACATCCCCTTCGCCTGGACCTTCACCACCCAGCCCCTCTTCCAGACCCTGCCGGTCCTGCGCCAGCGGATGCAGTCGGAGGAGATCACCCCGGTGGTCACCCAGTCCTTCGTCGGAGCCGGGATGGTGGACGCCTTCTTCCAGGCCCAGGGCCTGGGAGCCGTGCCGCACGACGCGATCACCGCCGTGTATGCCGGCTACCTGCTCTCACCGAACTACCTGGCCGACCCCCTGGATGGTCCCTTCCAGGGTACCCCGGACAATCCCACCCGGCTGGGCAGCGCGCCCGTCCCCTTCCTGGCCACCGTCGGGGGCAGCACAGCCTCCGGCACCATGATCTTCGCGCACGGCATCACCCGGACCAAGGGCGACGTCCTGGTCCTGGCCAACACCGCCAACGCCAACGGGTTGGGCGTGGTGGCCCTGGACCTGGTCCTGCACGGCGACCGGAAGCTTCCCGGCCAGCCCAGCGGGACGGGGTTCGTCAACCTGAACAACCTGCGCATGACTCGGGACAACGCCCGCCAGTCGGTGAACGATCTCTACGCCCTGAGTCGCATGATCGCCTCCGGGAACACCGACTTCAACGGGGACCAGACCCCCGAATTCTCGACCGCCAACCAGGTCTTCCTGGGGCAGTCGCTGGGCGGAATCGTGGGGACGGCCTTCGTCGCCACCGAACCGAATGTGCGCCTGGCCGACCTGAACGCCACCGGCGCCCGGATCCCCCGCCTGCTGGTGGACTCGGCCAGCCTCGGCCCGGTCATCCTCGACGGCCTGAAGGCCGCAGGGATCGAGCCCGGTACCCTGCGCTTCGAGCAGTTCCTGTGGATGGCCCAGACCATCCTGGATGACGCGGACCCGTTCAACTACGCCAGCGGCCTCCAGGCGGGCTCCCTCAAAGGCGGCGTCACGAGTGCGGTCCTGGTCCAGGAGATGGTGGGTGACCTGGTGATCCCCAACAGCGCCACCGACGATCTGGTCCGCTCGCTGGGAACGAAACTGGTCCTGCGGACCGACCCGGCCGAAAACCGGATCCCCGCCGGGGTGGAAGCCGTACCGGGCCCGGCCTTCGGCTCAGGGCTCTTCCAGTACATCAACGGGGCGCACGGATTCCTGCTCGACCCCGGCCAGGGCCCGACCGTGGCGGCCCAGACCCAGGTCTTCACCCACTTCCTGACCGGGATCGCCTCGGGCTACACCGCCCCCACGATCCTGGTCCCGCCCGGACAGCGCACGGACCAGGCCGGCTGGAGATTCCCCTTCGAGGCCTCCCTGGAAGGCCGATTGGACTTCCGCTGAGGCCTTCCAGGGCCGGGCGGCCTTCTTCGAGCTCCCCCCTCCGACTTGGACAAGGAGGCGGGGAGCTCGCTTCATGATCCTCCTGAGCGCGCCACCCGGAATCCCCAGGAGTAGGTGCTGCCGTAGCCGGGACTGAAGTCCGAGATGGGAGGGATGAGGACGCAGCGGTCCCGGGTGTCGTCCCACGAGCCCCCGCACAGAATCCGCCAATGCCACAACCCGGTGCCGGCTGGCGAGCGGCGGGGGACCACGGGAGGGCCCTGATCCGAGCACCACTCGGCCACGTTGCCGATCATGTCCAGGGCGCCACAGGGGCTGGCCCCTTCGGGGAGGGATCCGACGGGCAGGGGGCCTCTCCCTTGGGAGATGTTGGCCCGCCGTGACAGCAGCTCCTTCTTGGAAAACCGGTAGTGGTTGGCGCGATTCCGGTCCCATTTGCGGCCCCAGGGGTAGGGGCGGCCGTCCCTGCCGCGGGCGGCGCGCTCCCATTCGCTGACGGTCGGCAGTCGCAGCCCGGCCCATCGGCAGTAGGCGGTCGCAGCGAAGTGGGACAGGTAGACCACCGGATAGTCGTCTCCCATCCACAAGCCGTAGATCCGCCAGTTGCCGGTGGAATCCGAAAAGCCCACGTCGCGGGCAAAGCGCGCGAACTGCCGGTTGGTGACCTCGAACTTGCCGATATAGAAGTCCTCGAGGTGGACCGTGCCGTGACG
>Ga0334887_1000617_pt1 | contig 55290 bp, 57 predicted proteins | sample GraSluR1_MG_10_FD_207217 | JGI IMG/M metagenome (GOLD analysis project Ga0334887, IMG submission 207217) | Sludge microbial communities from methane-producing bioreactor in Wageningen University, Netherlands - Granular Sludge_18_07-R1 | ecosystem: Engineered > Bioreactor > Anaerobic >...
GCGTTGCAGATCACACCAGCAGCGGATATTCCGTCAGCATCGTTGTGGGAGATTACTCTCACCACATGATCCTGATCTAAGTGCTCTTTTAAGAGTTTATGGGCTTCTTCAGCTCTATTTAACAAGTAATGCTGCTTGTTTTGGTTCATATCTCCATCCTTCAGGAAGTACGCCTTCATTCCTGTAGTATCTCACCAGTCTCCTGATCTTGGATTCCACGATACGCAAGCCTCTCCTGGTATGCAGGTCTTTGGGATTCTCTTTCAGGTGGTCCCTGATGTTAACTGCTTTCCGGATGAGGTTCATTAGGTCCTCTGGGTATTCCAGGCCCTGGTTGTGCTTTTCCAGGATCTGGGTGATTTTGAGCCCGGTTATCAGTTTAACATCGGGGATACCGTACTGGTCCCTCAGGATGATTCCCATCATGCTGGTGGAGTTTCCTTCCTTTTTAAGTTTTAATATCAGTTCTTCAATCTCTTCGTTGGAGTATTCAATCCATTCTGGCTTAACTGCCATTATTTCACCTCTAAAATATTATTTTAATAATGTGGTTAGAGCAGGTTGATACACTTCATTGTGGATTCAGTCCATTTTTATGGTTTATTATCCCTGGTCTTTATACCACAGTGCGAACTTCTCGAGCGATTTGCGACGGTGGGAGAACATGTTTTTCTCTTGTCTTTGTAGTTCTCCGAAGGATTTGTCGTATCCATCTGGGATAAACAGGGGGTCGTAGGCGAAACCGTACTGGCCCTTTTCCTCGTATTCGATGCGTCCTTTGACAGTGCCTAAAAAAACCTCGGGCTCGGTTTTGGGGGTGCAGTACCCAATTACCGACCTGAACTCGGCGTATCTGTCTTCAACATCGCTCATAAGCTTCAATATGCCCTTATTACCTAATGTTTCCTGCACGTAGGATGAATATGTCCCTGGAAACCATTTAAGGGCTTTTATGAATAATCCGGCGTCCTCTACTATCACTGGTTTACCGAGACGCCTGCTAGCATACTGTGCACCGTACCGGGCCACATCCTCCAGGTTTCCCTGGATTTCAGGGTAGCCGAGATCAGCATGCTCCAGTGAAATTCCCAAGTTATTCAATATTCCCTGGGCTTCTTTAACTTTATGGGAGTTACCGGTTATAAAGGTAATGATTTTTGAATCGATTTTTTCAGACATTTTAAAGACCAACAGTAATTCTAATAGTAAATATTAATTAGTTTAATCATAGGTTTAATTGTGGACTTATCTATTGTTATCTGTAAATTAGATTGTTGAAGTAATATTTTTAATGAACGAATTTGGAAAAATAACGACGATGGTCTTTAAAAATCAGATTTCATATAAAGTGATACACATTATGAACGATACAGATTCAACAAAATCAGTGGCGGAGCTAACCCCCGTAATTTTAGTCCATGGATGGCGTCCTAGGAAGGAGGAGGATGTACTCGTAGAATGGGATGTGATGAAAAAAGCTTTATATAAAGAGAACATCCCTTATTATGAGTTTAATTATCTACCCGCCACAGGCGATCCCTATAATTACCCTACTGATTTAGGGAAGTTCATCTTTGATATCAGGGCGTCTACCGGATACACTGGTAAGTTTGACATAGTATGCCACTCCATGGGTGCTCTGGTTTCCCGGTTCTACATGATGAAAAATGATAATTACAAGAACATCCGGCAGTGGATCGGTATAGCGCCAGTAAATCACGGCAGTGCACTGGCCGATTTAATCGATAGTAGACGCTTGCTTTATCTGCTTCTTAAGCCTTTACTCTACCTGTATTTCAGGGACATAGGTTCTTCAGGCGCAGTGGCTAATATGCGTACTTATGACCGCCAGACCCTTGAGCTGAATAGTTCAGGGCCGGGTCATGATGGGGTCATGCCGGGAGTTACCTACCACATAATAATAGGCCACCAAGTGCCTGCACAAACCAAATTCATATCTAAATTGATGGGTATGGTGGAATGGTTGATAGGAACCTCAAAAGAAGAATATGAAAGCTATAAATCCGTAAAGAGGAAGGGGTACGTACCCACACGGGTTAAGTTAGTTGAAAATGGTGAAACTGTTTACAGATGGACGGCCAAAGGAGATGGAGCCGTGGCCAATGAACAGAGTATTCTGGGCAACATCACACCCAAACTAATCCGTGGTGTGGGACATAATGACCTGACTAAAGACCCTACCGTGATAGAACTGGTGGTGAACTTCTATAAAAACTACGAAAGATCTTAAACATCGAAGAATGGTTTAATTATTGGAGCGGTTTAATTATTGTTGTCTGTATAACGCCTTCTTACCTCAATATCCCATATTTTCTCTAAGATTTCCTGATAATCATCTGCTTCCTGGTAACCCTCTAAAATCGACTGGAAACAATCCTCTGCAATGTCGTAGTGTATGCCGGTAAGTGCTTTCTTGAAAACCAGGAGGTCGGTGCCTTTATCCTCCACCAGGTCGGAGATCTTTCCCAGTCCGAAGTCGATGAACACAATTTCCCCATCTTTTAGCAGTAAGTTGCTACTGGTCAGGTCTCCATGGATCATTCCGCAGTTATGCAGGCGGGCGACCTTTTCACCTACTTTTTTACAGATGATTTTTATCTGGGATATCTCTGATTCGTTGAACACGTCTTTAACCGGTTTACCTGGTATATATTCCATGGTTATGGTCTTATTTTCCTTATCTATATCGTATACGAGTGGGGTGGTTACTCCGCAGGTTTTGGCCAGATGGAGGAGTTTGGCTTCACCCTTCGTTCTCCTCTTCCTTAATCTGTGGTCAATTTCTTCTATACGGTAGCTTTTAGATACCCTTTCCTTCAGGAGCACATCCCGTCCCATCCATTCCCCCGGATAGATGTTGGCTTCAGCTCCCTTCTCCAGCATATTGGATGGTAATTCTAAATGGACAGGGGAGGTTTTCATCCAGGGAACATCCACCTGATCGGTACGGTACCTCTGAATCACAGTTGTGTCCTCCACTTTCTGCACCGAGCCGTAATGGAACATCAACTGGCCCATCCAGGCGATCATAGCTCCATTATCTCCACAATATTTTATAGGGGGCTGGTAGAAGTCGGCGTAGTGTTCTCTGGTCATGATGGAGATCATCTCCCTTAACCGGCTGTTGGCTGCTACCCCACCACACAACATCACTTCCCTTTTCTTGGAATGGGCCAGGGCTCTCTCGGTTATCTCGGTGACCATGGCGAAAGCTGTCTCCTGCAGACTGTAGCATACATCCTCTAAGGGTTCTCCAGCTTCATATTTCCGAATGGCCGCGGTGAGTAAACCAGAAAATGATAGGTCCATACCCTTGACTGTGTAGGGTAGTTTAAGATAGTTTTGAGATTTAAGGGCCAGTTCTTCTACCCGGGGCCCGCCAGGATGGCCCAGGTTGACTTGACGGGCGAACTGGTCCAGGCAGTTACCCAGGGCAATGTCCAGGGTCTCCCCGAAAACACGGTACCTTCCCCGGTCATAGGCGATTATCTGACTGTTACCACCACTGACATATAGAGTTAATGGGTCTACAGCTCCGGTGGTGAGGCGGCCGATCTCCACATGCCCTATGCAGTGATTAACACCCATGATGGGTACTTTTAAGGACAGACTTAGGGATCTGGCCGCAGTAGCTACCGTTCGCAGGGCGGGCCCTAAACCCGGGCCCCGGGAGAAGGCCACCAGATCTATATCCTTCAGTTCCAGTCCAGATTCGACTAATGCCTCTTTGATGAGGGGTACGATGTTGTTTGCATGGTGTTCTGCTGCTTCCCGGGGATGTATTCCTCCGCTTTCTGGTATGAGGGATTTGCCCACCGAGGCCAGTATTTCCCCGGAGGAATCTACGATCCCTACACCTGTTTTTTCTGCGGTACCCTCCAGTCCCATGCATATCATTGGTAAATCAACTCGATAATCGATAATTTTTCCCAATCAGGTTTGAAATTTAATTTTCCATCAGTTTATTTATACTTATATAGATGGATTAACCATTTAATTTTATCAAACTACAATATAAAGGTGGAAGAACTTGAAGAATATCATCAGACATTTTGGCTCACCAGGTGAATTACCCATACTGGAAGACTCCAACCCACTATTTTTGTGCGTGATAGCCAGTACCAGAACTTCCAATATCCCGGGCATAACTGGTGCTGGTGCCACACCAGAATTAACCGATTACACGCCAGCGGCTGATGTGGAGTTGATCGTGCATGGAAAGGCCCTGTGTCTGCCTGATATTCCCCAAACCGTGGTTGAAGGCACGGCTTCACCCACTCCTGCTGTAATTACCAAAGCAGCCCTGGAACTGGCGGATATACCTTTTTTAACAGCTGATGCGGGTGCTGCAGTTAAACCTAATGTAACCTTTTTTGATATCAACCATAAACCAGGGGAAAATATCCAGAGTGGAAAAGCTGTTTTAAACCCGGAACAGATATTTAAACGGGGAAAATTCCTGGGAAAGATGCTTTCACAGTTTAATGATCATCTGTTCATTGGGGAGAGCACACCTGCGGGAACCACCACAGCACTGGGTGTTCTGACTGCCATGGGCTATGATGGTAACCGCAAGGTCAGTGGAAGCATGCCGGAAAACCCTCATGACCTAAAGCTGGAGGTTGTCTCTGATGGATTGAAAGCCGCCGGATTTGAAGCAGGAGACTTAGCCCGTGATCCACTTAAAGCTGTGGAAGTGGTGGGTGACCCCATGATTCCTGCCGTCGCAGGAATTGCAGCTGGTTCGCAGGTGCCGGTGACCCTTGCTGGGGGTACCCAGATGACTGCGGTTTGTGCGGTGATCAAAGAGATGGATAAAGATTTTGATTGGGAGGAACTCTCCATCGCCACCACGATTTTCGTGGCCAGGGATGAGACATCGGATATTAACTATATCTCCCGGCAGATAGCTGATTATTCCATCTTTGCCGTTGATCCTCAATTTGAAAAATGTGGCAACGCAGGACTGAAGAACTACCTTAACGGATCGGTTAAAGAGGGGGTAGGGGCGGGAGGAGCTATGATGGCTGCTCTGGTTAAAGGGGTCAGCGTTGGTGAGATACGAATAAAAACAGAGGAATTCTGTGCGGAAATATTTTAATTGCTGATTTTTTTGGGATTTTCTATTTTTAGTCAGATTTTTTTTATAATTTCTATAGAAAGATTTAAATACCTGGATGTTAGAATTATACAACATCAAGTTAGAAATATTTAACTTTTTGTTCGAAATTGATAACTTCGAGGTGGGATGAATGACTGAAAATACCGAAAAGACAAAATCCAACGTTGAAAGGGATTATAATTCGTACAGGGTAATACTATGGATTGGATCAGCTCTTCTAATAGTTAGTTCTCTGAGTTTAATTTTATGGAAGACCATGAATGATATCATAGTTACTGGGCTTCTTCTGGGAATTATGTTTTATGTAATCAGCTTCTTCGCGTATATTGGAATGGGTGATACAGTAAAGGATGAGCGTTTGAGAAAGGTAGGGACCCTTGCAGCAACATGGTCATGGTATATAACCTTGACGTTTGTGGGTTCTCTGGTGGTTTCAATGTACTGGGCAAATAGAATCCGCGATCCGGTGGAACTAATGGGAGTGACTATTTTTGTCATGGTAGCCGCTATGCTGGTGGCTAACCTTATTTTAAGCCGTAAAGGTGACATAGAATAGTGGGATTTCATGAGGACGAGGATAAAGGAATTCAGGGCTAAGTACAACCTTACCCAGGCGGAGCTGGCGGAGAAGGTGGGGGTAAGGAGGGAGACTATTGTTTTCCTGGAGAAGGGGAAGTACAATCCCTCCCTGAAACTGGCTCATGACATCGCCGTGGCTTTAAAGTCCACGATAGATGATCTTTTCATTTTCGAAGATGAATAAAAAAAAGCGGGAAATAATGTGGGCTATAATTTTACATGAGGAAGTACCAGATTATTATAGCCAGGGGCCCGACTATCCAGCAGTAATAAGCAAATACCAGGAGGTCCCGGTCGGATATTAATTTTAACATCACTTTTATAGCCAGGTAACTGGATATGGCAGCAGCGATGAAGCCGGCTACAGTAACACTGGTGGTTATGTCAAATAAAGATGATATGTCATGTACCTGGACCAGCGCCGCACCTAGAATAGCTGGTATGGAGAGTAAGAAGCTGAACCTGGCGGCTAGCTCTCTTTCAAGTCCCAGAAACAGACCAGTAGATATGGTTGCACCGGATCGGGATATTCCCGGGGCTATGGCGCATGCCTGTGCAACACCAATTAACATGGCATTTTTAATGCTCATCTCTTTTAGACTGGATTTATCCCTGGTTTTCCGGGATACCATCTCTGATGCGTAGAGTAAAAAACCAGTAATTATCAGAAACGCCCCGACGGCAGGTATGTTACTGAACAAACCTTCGAAGAAGCCTTTAAACAGGACACCCGCTAAACCCGCGGGTATAGTCCCTAAAAGCACCATCCATGCCAGTTTCTTAAACTGGTCCTCCCGTAGGCCTTCACGGAACTTGCCGTGTGGAACGTCTGCCAGGCTGGCGATGAAAGACTTGAACATGTGCACTAGGTCATTCCAGAAATAGACAACCACTGCAACTAATGTTCCTATGTGTAGTAGGGTGTCGAATGCCAGGCCGGATTCTGTTCCCAGGAGATAGGGTGTAAATACCAGATGGGCGGAGCTGCTCACCGGCAGGAATTCAGTCAGTCCCTGTACTATACCGATTATTATTGCTTGTATAATATCCATTGAAAAGTCACCAAAAAAATTAGATCATATCTTTGTTCTGGGGGATATGTTTATTCTACATACGTCAGCCAGTTGTATTTATCTTCTTGGTATCCGCTGATTATGCTGAAGAATTTTTCCTGTAGTTTACTGGTTATTTCGCCTTTTTCACCGTTACCTATCTTTATCTGATCTATGGATCTGATGGGTGTAACTTCAGCGGCCGTGCCGGTCAGGAAAACTTCATCAGCGATGTAGAGCATCTCCCGGGGAATATTCTCCTGTCTGACTTCTATGTCCATTGATTCGGCCAGTTTTATTATGGAATCTCTGGTGATACCTGGTAGTATAGATGAGGAAAGGGGAGGAGTGTATAAGGCCCCTTCGTAAACCAGGAAAACATTTTCACCGCTGCCTTCACTCACGGTGCCCTGGTAGTCCAGCATTATTGCTTCTTCGTATCCGTTTTCCATGGCTTCCATTTTAGCAAGCTGGGAGTTCATATAATTTGATCCGGCCTTGGCCATGTTGGGCATGGTGTTGGGTGCTAATCTGCGCCAGGAGGAGATACCTACATCCACCCCTTTTTCCAGGGCTTCTTCTCCCAAGTATTTACCCCAGCTCCAGGCAGCGATAACATACTCTAACGGGTTTTCCAGGGGATGAACGCCCAATTTATTATAACCACGGAATATAACTGGTCTTATGTAGCATTCGTCCAAGTCGTTGGCCTTGATGGTGTCTATTATTGCCTGGGAAAATTCCTCTACGCTGTAGTCGATGTCCATACGGTATATCTTACCAGAATTAAAAAGACGTTTTACGTGTTCTTTTAGACGGAAGATGGCTGAACCTTTGGGGGTTTTGTAGCAGCGTATTCCTTCAAATACGCTGGAGCCGTAGTGAACCACGTGGGATAGAACATGTATGTTCGCCTCTGTCCAGTTAACCAACTCGCCGTTGAACCATATTTTACCGGATTCATTGAAAACCATTAAAAATCACTTCTCTTATCTACTTCTTCCCTAAAATTTGACTGCTCAATAAAATTTGATTGATTTAAAATTAAATATAGAAACATTTTTTAGATTAGAACATTTAATTCCTTTATCCTTATATAATTGTCCTTAATATAAAAATAACACTGATTTATAATCAGAAGATTTATATACACTGTCTGTCTAATACTGAAAATACCATGGGGCCGGTGGTCTAGGGGTATGATACCTCGCTTACAACGAGGTGATCAGGAGTTCGAATCTCCTCCGGCCCATTTGAAAATAATTATTTTTTTAGCCTATTTTATTTGGTGGAAACCAGGTTCCTAGTCATGGGCCGGTGGTCTAGGGGTATGATACCTCGCTCACACCGAGGTGATCAGGAGTTCGAATCTCCTCCGGCCCATCTAAAAATAATTTTTAAGGGGGCTATTGATGGGTAATTCACTGGTTGTGCTGGTTTTAAACCTTTAATGGGTAATTCATTGATTAGATAGTTATATATTGGAGTGTTAAAATTAGACCGATTTAAAATGCTAAAATAATCACAACGTGTATAATCAGTGTCACGAAGAATACCGTGGTTCCCTTAACTAACGTGGACATGATATCCCTTTCGAAGAAGAGGGCTAGTCCATAAGACAGGATGGCTGCTGATAAAATCGTTGCTATACCTATGAAGGCTGTGTTTTCATCGCCGCTGTAGCTAACCAGGTACTTTATCAGGGTTGATATCAGTAAAACCAGTATTATCAGTACTATGGTATTACTTAAAATATTCCTTAACGTTGGTCCTATAGAACTGCTGGTGGGCCGACTTGTTTTTCCACCCTTATCTAAACTCTTTCTAGGCCCGCTGAAAAAGGATATGCCAGGTGATTTTCTAGTGGGTGTATATTCTTCATCGGCTATTTCTACATCTTCATCCACTTCATAATCATCGACATAATCTCTTTTGGAGAATTTTTTAGCCAGGTTTACCAATCCATCTTTATCTATGAGTTTGATGTTTCTCCGACCGGCGTAGTTGATTGCATTATCTGTGAAGTAGGAACTGCTGACCACCACTATTTTGGATGCCTTCAGGGTCTTGGCCACCATCTCCATCTCCTTTAGAACGTCAAGTCCGACTTCCCATTGTTCATCGTAGTTTTTAACACCAACTACAACTCCGACATCGCCTAAAACAGACGGTAGTACTCCATAGATATCGATAATATGTCTGGAGGTTTGGAAGTTTTTATAGACCTTGAAACCGGATTCTTCCATGACCTTGGCCACGAAATCAACTAATTTTGTTTTCTCCATTAACTCACCTTGGGCAAATAGGTGAAAGATTTAACATCTCATCTCTATATGGACACTATTATGTATATTATATTTGTTTAATTGTTTTATTACTTAAAACTGTTCCTATTTAATATCCTCAAAAACTTTTTGAATGGTTAGGCAAATATATGCCTATATGAGAATTCTCATTACCAACGACGATGGAGTTAACTCGTCAGGAATCATAGCTGCCAAGAAAGCAGTGGAAGATCTGGGATCAATCGATATCGTGGCACCAGCCACTCAACAAAGCGGCATTGGACATGCATTAACCCTCTTTGAACCCATCAGGGTTACTTCAACCAATTTAAGAGACGGAAGTGAAGCGTATTCGGTGTCCGGCACCCCTACAGATGCAGTGCTGGTTGGTATTTTTGAAATAGCCAGCAAAAAGCCGGAACTGGTTATTTCCGGAATTAACGTTGGGGAAAATCTGGGGATGTCGGAGCTCACCACGTCAGGTACAATAGGCGCAGCCATGGAAGCTGCTGCCCAGGATATACCTGCCCTTTCGGTTTCTTTACAGGTAACTCGGGGCGATATGAAGTTCCATGACGGCCATGTGGACGTGGACTTTACCCATGCCCAGAAGATGACCAGAAAAGTGGTGCGGAGGATAGCCAGGCAATCTTTACCTGAGGGGATAGATTTTCTGAATCTTAACATACCTTCTTCTCCAGACAACAATAAAATAAAATTAACCCGCCTGGGAAAGAGGATGTACAAGGTGCATATAGAAAAGAGACTCGATCCCAGGGGTAGGCCTTACTACTGGATTGATGGTGTGCCTCAGGAGAAAGATGATCCTGGTACGGATGTACATGTCCTGAGGGAGGAAAATTGTGCCACAATAACACCAATATCCTTAGATGCGTCCACTGATCTGGATTTAATACGGGAATGGCTGGATTAAAATAGGTTAATTTTTTCTACCGTAGAAAAATTAGTTCTGAATTCATTAAATTTGACAATTTCAAGGTTACAATTTTCCACATTTTTTCTACTGTAGACTTTTTGACGCGATAGGAAGATGTTCCAATGGGGATGAAATTTTCTACTGTAGAATAATTGGGAAATAAATAAGTACTAAAAACCCTCATACATTAAACCCTCAAACACACAAAAAGGATTTAAAATGGACATAACAGACCACAGGGGCAATAAGATCTCTGAAGGGACAACCTTAAAATATCTAGGCACCAGAACCAAAGGAAAAGCCGATAAAATCTGCTTTAAAGAAAGTAACACCTGGATAAGACTGGATACCACCGGTCTATACTACCGGTTAGATTATCTAATGGTCATAAAACCCGAAAAGGAAAAGAAAAGAGCCAACCGAAAGTCCAAAAAGGAGAAAATCCTCCAGGAACTCCATCAAACATCCCACCACAACTATGAGATATCCAGAGATTCAGACGGAGCAGGAGTCGGTGGGGGATAAAAAAACAATATTAAATCAGTACAGGAATACCTAAAATATTCCTTTCACCTTCAAAAATAGCTTTAGCAATCTGAGCACTGCCAATAGAACCAGATCTTTCACCGATCCTGACAACTTCCCCCAGTTCCTCTATTTTTTCTTTAATTGAACTGAACACATCAACAGGCTCAGTCATAGAACCAACAGAGCCAGTTAAAACAATGCCATCAATGTTGGCTGCGATTCCAGCCAGGCCATATATCTCCATAACGATGGTCATAACCATGGTCTCTATGGCTAGTTCCGCCTTTTCATCTCCACTTTCTAAGCGTTTTAAGATCTCGTCTTTAGCCCGGGTTACTTTTTCGTGGACATCTGCAACTTTAACAGCCCCAGCATGGGAGAAACATTCGTTAGCAGTTCTCTTACAGTCATCAATATCCCTGAGCATTTTCAAATCGAGTGGGCCGTGGATAACTCCCATTGCACCTAGACAGGCGTCCATAGCACCCCTTATTTTCCCGTCTTCAATCAGGATACTGACAGTATTGGAGCTGATGTCGGAGACAATCATGTTTTGAAAGCCGGTTTCCAGGTAAGCGTGGTAGGCGATGCTGATCTTCTCGGAACTGGCGTGGTGAGAGTAAGCCGCTTTAAACCAGGGATACAGGGAAGGAGTTTCTGTATGAATACCTGGAATTAACACGGTGGGAACTCTTGACTCTTTTATTTCATCGTAAACTGCAGTTCCACCGCCGGTAACCTTACCAGCGCCTCCCATGGATAGAATACCCCTGTTTTTAACCTTTTCCAGCGGAGTGATAGCTGATATCCCATCGCCCATGGCGTAGGTGATGGCCATTAACTGGATCTCATCAAGGTTAATCCTTCTTGAAAGTTCTTCCACAGCAGAAATGGTACCGGCAGAGGTTTCTTCTCTTCCAATTTTAAAATGAGTGACTTTATCATCTAATATAGAGAAGGATACTCCAGTAGTGCCGTGATCCATTCCTACAAAGGCCATAAAAATTTATCCTCTTGGTTAATAAAAATAAAAAAGGAAAAAAAATATATTATTTTTGAAGCCCGCAGAGTTTCCTTAATTTAGCACCAACCTTCTCTATGAGCAGGTCTCCTTCTATAGCTCTTAAACGCTTAAGCTGGGGCTGGCCGGCCTGGTTTTCCAGTGCCCATTCCTTGGCGAACTTACCCTTCTGGATTTCCTCCAGGATTTTCTTCATTTCCTTTTTAGTGTCGGGTGTTATTAGCCTTTCTCTTCTGCTTAGTCCTCCGAATTCGGCGGTGTTGCTCACGTTGTCCCACATGCCCGCGAATCCGTTCTTGTAGATCAGGTCGACGATGAGTTTCAGTTCATGGCAGGTCTCGAAGTAAGCCAGTTCTGGCTGGTACCCTGCTTCCACCAGGGTTTCAAATCCATTTTTAATGAGTTCAGTTGCTCCACCACATAGAACAGCCTGTTCTCCGAAGAGATCTGTTTCTGTTTCTTCTTTGAAGGTGGTCTCCAGGACGCCTGCCCTGGTGAGTCCTACTCCTTTACCCATGGCCAGTGCCACATTTAGTGTGTTGCCGGTGTAGTCCTGTTCCACAGCCACTAATCCTGGAATTCCAAAACCTTCTTCATAGGTCTGTCTTACCATGGCACCGGGTCCTTTAGGGGCTATCATGGATATGTTAACGTTTTCTGGTGGTTTTATGTATCCGAAGTGGATGTTGTATCCGTGTGAAAATGATATGGTGTTTCCTTCTTCTAGACCGTCTTTAATGGACTGTTCATATACCTGGGCCTGTATTTCATCCGGAATGAGTATGTGAATTATATCAGCCTCTTTACTGGCTTCTTCTACTGATAAAACAGTTAGACCATCATTTTTAGCTCTTTGCCAGGATTTACCTCCTTCTCTTAATCCCACGATAACGGTTAATCCGCTATCAGCCATATTTCTTGCCTGGGCCATTCCCTGGCTTCCATATCCTATAACTGCTATTTTTTTATCCTTTAAAACATCTGTATCTACGTCTTTGTCATAATACATCTTCTTTCCTCCTCAAACTTAGTTAATAAAATATTTAAAATTCATTGGGAATTAGTCCAACGTTCCTCTGGATATCGCTGTAGGTCCGGTTCTAGCTATCTGTTTTATTCCAAAAATCCGCAATAAATCTATCAGGGCTTCTATTTTATCTGGTGCACCGGTTATTTCCACGGTCAGGGTTTCCGGGCTGACATCGATTATCCTTCCCCGGAAGATATTGGCATACTGGATAACCTCGGATCTCTTCTTCTCTGAAGTTGCGTGTATTTTAATCAGGCACAGCTCCCTTTTCACCGTGTTTTCCGGGGTGAGGTCCCTTACCTTGACTACGTCAATTAATTTGTTGAGCTGTTTTATGATCTGTTCCAGGACCTTTTCATCCCCCCGGCTGATGATGGTCATCCGGGCCATGTTTTCCTGTTCTGAGGTACCCACCGTTATATTGTCGATGTTGAAGCCTCTTCTGGTGAAAAGTCCGGCAACCCTTTGCAGTACACCGGGTTTGTTCAAAACCAGAGCACTTATAACATGAGATCGTTGTTCGTCCATTTATTCCCACTCCTTCTCCTTATGTGGAGTCCGGTAGGGTATTTCTCCCGGGACTTCCCTTTCCACTTTATATTCGCCTACTATTTCTGTAATTCCGCATCCTGGGGGTACCATGGGCAGAATTTCATCAGGGTCGATAATAACATCTATAAGGGTTGGTTCTCCCGATTTCAGGGCGGATTGTAGGGTTTCTTTCATTTCTCCTGGTTTTTCCACCCTCTCACCCCGGACTCCAAATGCTTCTGCCAGTTTAACAAAGTCTGGAACTTCTCCCAGGTGGGTGTGGGACATTCGCTCGTCATAGAAGAGTTTCTGCCATTGGGCAACCATTCCTAGGTAGCGGTTGTTTAAAACACAGACTACCACGGGTATATCGTATTCTCTGATGGTGGCCAGGTCCTGGCAGACCATCAGAAATCCTCCGTCTCCGCACACCGCCACCACATCATTTTCAGGGAGGGCTACTTTAGCACCCATGGCAGCTGGGAATCCGAAACCCATGGTGCCCAGCCCACCAGATGATAGGAATGTCCTGGGGATTTTTGAAGTAAAGTAATGTGCCATCCACATCTGGTTTTGGCCGACATCAGTGGTGACAATGGCATCATAGTCAATGGAATCTCTTATCTCCTTAATAACCTGCTGGGGTTTAAGTGGCACATCATCAAATGAAATCCGGGGTATGCAGTTTATTTTAAAGTCTGATATGTAATCGGCCCATTCCTTTGTAGATCCAGGGTTACCCTCTTTTAACTTGCCGATGGTCTTGATGAGGCTGGTTAAGACTATCTTGGCGTCACCCACAATGGGTATATCTATGTCCACGTTCTTCCCAATTTCGGCGGGGTCCACATCTATGTGGATAATTTTAGCATTAGGCGCGAATTCATCCACTTTTCCAGTGGTTCTATCTGAAAAACGGCATCCTATAACTATTAAACAGTCACACTCATCTACCACCAGGTTAGCAACTTTTCTACCATGCATTCCCAGCATTCCCAGGGATAGGGGATCGTCCTCAGGGAATGAGCCTTTACCCATCAGTGTGGTGGTTACTGGGGCTTTTATTAGCTTGGAAAGTTCTAATAGTTCGTATGATGATTCGGAGAGTATAACCCCTCCACCAGCAAGGATTACGGGTTTTTTGGATTTAAGGATTAAATTTGAAGCTTTCTTAATCTGCCCGGGATGTCCTTTCCTGGTTGGCTTGTAACCCGGTAGGTCGATCTGGAAATCAGCTTTATACTCAAATTCCTGTTCCTGAACATCTTTAGGAAGGTCTATGGCCACTGGTCCCTGCCGTCCGGTACTGGCGATATAGAAGGCTGATTTTATCATCCCTGGTATCTCATCGGCCTGCATGGCCTGGAAATTGTGTTTGGTTATGGGCATGGTTAATCCCAGGGTGTCTACTTCCTGAAAGGCGTCACGACCAATTAGTGCAGTTCCTACTTGCCCGGCGATGGCCAGGATGGGTGAAGAGTCCATGTGAGCAGTGGCAATTCCCGTCACCAGATTTGTGGCTCCTGGACCGGAGGTACCGATACATACACCTACTTTTCCCGATGCACGGGCGTATCCATCGGCTGCGTGAGCAGCGCACTGTTCGTGTCGCACCAGTATATGTTTTAAGTCAGAATCATATAACACATCGTATAATGGGAGAAGAACTCCTCCGGGATACCCGAAAACTATGTCTACTCCCTGGTCTTTCAGTGATTTGATTATTGCTTCGCTGCCTTTCATAAAAAAACACCTAGTTTAGTGTGATTATAAATTTCCTTTGAAAAGTTGTTATAATCAATTCTAAATTTATTTATCTGTTGAATTCTTATTTAATTTCATGATTATATATTGCAAGTATATATGATCTTTGGATGTTTATAAGTGATAGTTGGGATTTAAGGGAAAAAAATTAGATTATCTTAGAGGAGGGAACCATTAATGAAGATTCTTGTGGTAGGAACCGGAGCGCGAGAGCATGCCATATGCCAGGCAGCCATCCAGGATGAGGAAACTGAATTGTGTTCTATTATGAGCAATCAAAATCCGGGAATAGCCAGGATATCGGAGTTTAAGATTGCCAGTGAAAATGACATACCCACGGTGACCAAATTCGCACTGGAAAAAAAAGTAGACCTGGTCATCATAGGCCCAGAAGCCCCGCTGGAGAAAGGCATCGTTAATTCGTTGGTAAAAGTTGGTGTTGACTGTGTGGGCCCCACTATGGAGGCTGCTAAGATAGAAACAGATAAAGCGTTCATGCGTGATCTCTTCGAGGATTATAAGATCGGCGGATCCCTGGTTTACAAGGTATTCGATGATTCCCGGGACGCTGGTGATTTCATAGATGATTTCGGCCAGGACGTGGTGGTGAAGCCCATCGGACTGACCGGTGGTAAAGGTGTTAAGATAGTGGGAGAACAGTTGAAGGATAACGAAGAAGCGAAATCTTATGTAAAAGAAGTCATAGACACCAAGATGGGTGGATATGCCGGTGTAGTTATCGAGGAAAGGGCGGTTGGTGAGGAATATACTGTCCAGGCCTTTGTGGATGGTAAAAACATCGCCCCCATGCCGGTGGTTCAGGACCATCCCTACGCATTCGAAGGTGATCTCGGCCCCATCACGGGAGGAATGGGTTCTTACTCTGATACAGATGGTTTACTACCATTTCTGGATGAAAAATACCGGGACGAATCTGTTAAAATTATGGAAGACACGGTTAAAGCCATAAATAATGAAGTAGGGCCATATAAAGGATTTTTATACGGACAATTCATGTTGACTAAGGAAGGGCCTAAATTAATTGAATATAACGCTCGATTCGGAGATCCAGAGGCCATGAACGTTTTACCACTTCTACAGACCAACTTTGTGGATATCTGCAACGGTATAGTGGACGGTAATCTAAGAGCGGCCGAATTTGATTCTCATGCAACCGTCTGTAAATACATCGTGCCACAGGGATACCCGGGTAAAGCAGTTCCCAACCAGGTAATAAAGGTAGATGAAGAAAAGATTAAGGAAAACAACACCCTCGTGTATTATGCTGCGGTGAACCAGAAATATAACCAGATTTACACCTCCTCTTCCCGGGCGCTGGCCCTGGTATCTGTGGGTGATACCATAGCCGAGGCAGAAGAAATATGTGAAACATCCACCCAGTATGTTGATGGAGACGTCTATCACCGAAGGGACGTGGGGACTTCCGAGCTTATAGAAAAGAGAATTAAGCATATGCAGGAGTTACTGGGGTAATAATTACTTTAAGGTTAAAGGAAATATTAACATCAAATTAACATATTTTGGGAGGATAAGAATATCATGAAACATCTTCTATCAGTCACCGATACTCAGGATAACATATTGGACATACTGGAAGTGGCGGATAAACTTAAAAAGGATCCATGGGGTTATCAAACCCTTAAAAATAATGTATTAGGTATGATTTTCGAAAAATCATCCACCAGAACCAGAATATCCTTTGAAGTGGGCATGCTGCAGCTGGGTGGTCATGCCCTCTACCTGTCTAAATCAGAACTCCAACTGGGACGTGGAGAACCCATAGAGGACACGGCCAAGGTGATGTCCCGCTACGTAAATGGAGTGATGATCCGGGCTAGAGAACATTCAGACGTGGTTAAATTTGCAGAAAACGCAACCATCCCTGTTATAAATGGGTTAACAAATCTTGAACACCCCTGTCAAGCTTTAGCTGATATATTCACCATATACCAGGATAAAAAAACATTTAACGTGCATCTTGCTTATTTAGGGGATGGGAATAATGTATGTAATTCTTTGTTACTTGCAGCCTCCCTGGTTGGTATGGATATGACTGTGATCAGCCCGGAAGGCTACGAACCAGACGTTATGATACTTGAACAGGCTAAAGAGTATGCTCAAACCTCTGGGTCGAAGTTAAAAGTGGCTAACGATGTTTCCGAGGTAAAAGGAGCTGACGTGATTTACACTGATGTCTGGGTCAGTATGGGTGATGAAGAGGAAGTAAACCAGCGTCTGAAGATGTTAAGCGAATATCAGGTTAACAGTGATGTTTTAAACCTCGCTAATCCCCAGGCCATGGTGATGCACTGCTTACCAGCAATCAGGGGCCAGGAGATCACGGAAGAGGTGATGAGTTGCGGCCAGGCAGCTATCTGGGACCAGGCGGAAAACAGGCTGCATGTGCAGAAGGCCATACTCAGCATTTTATTAGGTAAAAAATAAGTGAAAACTTCTAATTTTTTTTAAGATAAAAATAGCAGAACATTATAATTTTCAAAACCATATTTTCTACAGTAGAAGAAATTTATCTACTGTAGAACACGGATTTTTCACTGTAGAATGAAATTTACATGGATTCCGGGGCATCGATACCCAGTAATTCCAGACTGTTCCTCAGGGTTATCCGAGATTTATCAACCATGGCAAGCCTGAATTCTTCTTCTTCAGAGCCTATCACTTGCATGGATTTATAGAACTTGTTGAAGGCACTGGCCAGGTCAAGGCAGTACTGTGAGACAAGGTGGACTTTTCTACTGCGGGCAGATTCTTCAACTACCCAGGTGAACTGGGATATGACCTTGACCAGTTCCCTTTCCGGACTTTCCAGGTCATATTTACCTAAAATACCCTTCGAATCCACGGTGGAAGAATCAAATTCTGCTTTCTGGAGTATTTTACAGGCCCGGGCATGAGCATACTGTATAGAGGCGCAGCCCCTTTCAAAACTCAGTGCTTCATCCCACTTGAACACGATGTGTTTCTCCGGAGATAGGCGGGCGATATAAAACCTTACAGCCCCCACCCCAATTTTTTCAGCAATTTCCCTGGCTTCATCATCGCTCAGGTCATCTCTCCTCTTCTTAATTTCTCCCATCGCCCTTTTGGTGGATTCCTCGAGTAGATCATCCACACTGATGAATACTCCCCTCCTGGTGGACATGGAACCCTCAGGAAGAGTTATGAATTCATAGAAAATCACTTCCGGGGATTTACCATCTAAAAATCCCAGAACTATGCTGATCTGCTGGATGGCCAGTTTATGGTCTGATCCAAGGATATCGATTACTACATCACTTTCATTTGATTTTTCCAGGTGGTAGGCTAGGTCACGGGTAGAATAGAGGGACGTGCCATCTGATCTCATGAGCACCAGTTCTTTTTCGATACCGTAATCCTCCAGATTCAAAAAGAGGACCTCATTTTCCTGGCTGTGGCCGTCATTTTTAAGTTTGGTGATTATTTCATCTACAGAGCCGTTCCGGACAAATTTGCTCTCCCAGACGAAGCGTTTATGGTGCACATGTAACCTCTGGAGTGTGGGGTCCATTCCCTCTAAACAGGCATTTACTGCTTCTTTAAAGAAAAATCCCAGAAGCGGGTCGTCACCCCTTTCATAAACCCTTAATAACTCATCAACACCGCCTTTAAGGTCTGGGTTATTTTTAAGTTCCTGGTTAACCTGAAAGTAGAGTTCACCGATTTGGTGGTCGCGTAATTCCGCGTCTATGAAGATCTGTAGGTATAAGATGTTTTTGAGTCCATTTAAATACGTCCCTTCCAGATCATTGAATTCAGAGTGCTCTTCGACGATGTTATCTATTTGCTGGTAGGGATCGATATCCTTAGGTGTATGATCGGCCAGTTTACTGGGGTCGAATTTCAGGTTCAGTAATCCCCAGACAACCATGGCTATCTGACGGCCCATATCATTTACATAATACTGTGTTTCCACCGTATATCCTGATTTACTTAATATACGGCTTAAAGAATCGCCTAAAATTGAATTTCGGATATGTCCAATATGCAATGGTCCGTTGGGATTTGCCGATGTATGTTCCAGTATTATTTTTTCATGGATAGCTTCTAATTTACCATAGTCTTCATCCACAGTTTCCAGTACGGATTCTGAATAGTTCTGGTAGTTTATGAAGAAGTTGAGGTAGGGTCCTACCGATTTAATTTCTTTGAAGATGGTTGGTTTTTTGATAACCTCCATTAATTCTCTGTTTATCTCCACTGGCGACCTTTTTAACTTATTTGAAAGTTCAAAAGCCACTGAAGTTGCCACATCCCCCATATCAGGACGTGGGGGTTCCTCTATTGGTATGTTATCTGGTAAATCCCAGCCTAACTCAATTATAGCTTCTTTGACAGACTTTCTTACATCTCTATGTAATTTTCTAAACATTAGATTCACCTTAAATAAAAAGCATAAAAAAGGGGAAGTATTTTAATATTTTTTAAGTTTTTAAGAGATTTATTTCATAATCCTCTTATCCAGAGGGTAATTTGACCTATATAAGGAATTACAAACAGGTTTTCACCCGGATTTTCTCCGAAGGAGATGACCTTGGCCTGGATCTGTTCTGGATATACTGGTGCCTGATCAGGGCCTGGATTGTTATCACCCTTGATTACGTAATATAATCTTCCATCTGGGCTGGTTCCTTTTTCTATGATACGGTGTATCACTGGTTCGGGGAACCAGGTTGCATCATAGATTACTACGTCTCCTACCTCTAAATTGGTGGTGTTTAATTCAGATAGGCCGAAAAAATTAGCCTTTTGAATGACTACCACATCTCCTCTGGCGAAGGTAGGTTCCATACTCCCGGAAACCACCACGTTTAAGTGTTGGGCCAGGAGAATTCCAATAATAATAATTGCAACGTAGCTTAGTATTTCTTTGGTATCCGTCATAAATTCACCTTATTTAAGGATAGCTCCTTTATCTGCGGAAGTAGCGAGTTTCCTGTACCGGGCTAGCCATCCTTTAACATGTCTATCCGGTTTAACAGCTTTTTTAATCCTTTCATCTATCTCTTCTGGTGTAACTTTAATATCCAACTTTCTCAGGGGTATATCTATTTTGATGATATCACCATTTTTGACTGCTGCTAGGGGTCCCTCAGCAGCTGCTTCCGGGGATACATGGCCAATACACGGGCCTCGGGTACCTCCTGAGAATCTTCCATCAGTTATAAGTGCCACGGATTTTATTCCCATTCCAGATATTGCGGAGGTGGGGTTTAACATCTCTCTCATACCAGGACCGCCTTTAGGCCCCTCATATCTAATTATAATTACGTCTCCTTCCTTTATCTCGCCCTGATTTATGGCGTTAACACATTCTTCTTCACTCTCATAAACCCGGGCAGGACCTTCATGGACCAGCATATCCGAATCAATCGCGCCTTGTTTTACAACCGCCCCATCAGGTGCCAGGTTACCCTTTAAGATAGCCAGTCCTCCTTCCTTGTGGACTGGATTATTCAGGGGCTTGATTATTTCACTGTCTAATACACTGGCATCTTTTATATTATCCTTAAGACTTTGTGCAGTACAGGTTAAAACTTCATCATTTAATTCCTTTTCTAGAACTTTTAGAACTGCGGGAATGCCCCCGGCCTGTTCCAGATCTAGCATGGTGTGCTTCCCAGAGGGGCTGATAGAAGCAATATGTGGTATTTTCTTATTGTATTCTTCAAAGAGGTCCAGATTTACCTTAACTCCTTTATCTTCCAGTTCATATGCAATAGCGGGTAAGTGTAACGTGGTGTTGGTGGAACCTCCCAGTGCTAAATCAACCATAACGGCGTTTTCAAAGGCTTCCTGGGTCATTATCTGGGATGGTGTGAGGTTTTTCTCCAGGAGTTGGAGGATCTGCCGACCTGATGATCGGGCGATCTGTATTTTCTTCCCGGAAACAGCGTGGCTGCTGGCGCATCCTGGTAAACTCATACCCATTGCTTCTGTAAGACAGGCCATGGTGTTGGCGGTAAATAGTCCGGCGCATGAACCCGCACCCGGGCAGGCGCATTTTTCCAGTTCCCTTAACTCTTCTTCAGTCATTTTACCAGCGTTAACTGCACCTACTGCTTCATAGACATTTATGAGATCCACCGGTTCATCTTTAAATATTCCCGGTAGCATGGGTCCCCCGGTAACTACGATGGAGGGTATGTCCAGCCTGGCAGCGGCCATGAGCATTCCTGGGACTATTTTGTCACAGGTTGGAATTAGAACCAGGGCATCGAACTGGTGTGCCTGGGCCATGCTTTCCACAGTGTCTGCCACTATCTCTCGGGAGGCCAGGGAGTAACGCATGCCTTCATGGTTCATGGCGATACCGTCACAGATGGCCATGGTAGAAAATTCAAAGGGTACGCCGCCCGCCTGACTTATACCTAACTTAACTGCTTCAGCTATTTGATTAAGATGAATATGTCCGGGTACTATATCTGTGAAGCTGTTAGCTACACCGATGAAAGGTTTTTTCATTTCCTCGTCGGTTACACCGCAGGCGCGCAGCAAAGATCTGTGGGGTGCTCTTTGTAAGCCTTTTTTAATGGTATCGCTTCTCATTCTATCAACTTGAATCTGTTCTCTATGTTGAAAAATTAATTTTTTTTTAAAATAATGCTTCATTATTGATTATTATATAAGTTAAGGGCATCAAAATTTACTAAAAAACATGTTTTTTAAAATTTTTTTACTCCTTTATTAATATCGTTTACATAATTTAAATATCATCATATTAATAAAACGATTATGTTACAGACCATGATCAAATTAAAATTACGCATCTAAATTTAACTCATGATATAAATTGGTGATAAAAATGAGGATACTACTGATTCATTCTGATTATATAAACTATAAAACCAAGTCTAAGACCAAAATAGCAGAGGATATTGAAGATAAACAGAAATCAATGCACTTTGAAAATTCTTTAGTGGTTTTCACTGCTGTGGAGAAACAGGATGAGGAGGACCCCCAGGCTGTTGTGGAAAACGCTGTTAAGGAGATAAAAGACGTATTTTCAAAGGTAAAAGCAGATAATATAGTAATCTATCCTTACGCACATTTAAGCTCATCTTTAAGCTCACCCGACATTGCAAAGAAGATTCTAAAGGAAATGAAAGAGGTATTAGCAGCAGACGGACTCAAAGTTGAGAGAGTACCTTTTGGTTGGTATAAATCCTTCGAACTATCCTGTAAAGGACATCCCCTCTCCGAGCTTTCCCGGAACATAGTGGTGGAAAAAGCACATGAGGAGAAAGGAGAAGAAGAACCCTCCAGATTCTATATATTAAGTGAAGATGAACTGTACGACCCTGGTGAGTTCACTTACCAGAGCAGTGACCTGGAGAAACTGGTGGCCTATGAACTGGGTGAATTAGAATCAACTGGTGAAGAGCCTCCTCATGTAAAACTTATGAGGGAAAAGGACCTGGCTGACTATGAACCATCAGCGGATATAGGCCATCTGCGATGGTACCCCAAAGGGAGACTTATCCGAGATTTACTTGCAGATTATGTTTATAATCTGGTTACCGATAGAGGAGCCATGCCGGTAGAAACACCCATAATGTACGATCTGGGTGATGAGGCCATCAGAGTCCATGCAGAGAAATTCGGGGAAAGGCAGTACCGTATGGGTACTAAAAGTAAGAATCTCATGCTCAGATACGCCTGTTGCTTCGGTGCCTTCCGATTACTTTCTGATACATTTTTAACCTGGAAAAACCTCCCCCTGGCAATCTATGAGTTATCAACGTACAGCTTCCGTTTAGAGAAAAGAGGAGAAGTGGTAGGCCTTAAAAGACTCAGGGGATTTACCATGCCTGATATGCATACCATTTGTACCGATGTGGGGCAGTCAATGGAGGAGTTCGACAGTCAGATCACCATGTGCGCCCAGACAGGCGAGGACCTCGAGATCAACTACGAGGCAATAATGAGGGTTACCGCAGATTTCCTGGAGGAAAACAGGGAATGGGTCATGAATTCTGCCCAGAAGGTTGGAAAACCAGTCCTTTTAGAGATTTTACCCAGGAGAAAACATTACTGGATCTGTAAGATGGATTTCGCTGCAATAGATTATTTGGGCAGGCCCATCGAAAACCCAACAATCCAGATAGACGTAGAAAGTGGGGAAAGATTTGGGATTAAGTATATAGGTCCTGATGAAGAGGAGGAAACACCCATAATCATACACTGCAGCCCTACTGGAAGTATTGAAAGGGTGATCGGTGCTTTACTGGAAAACAGCGCTATTCAGATGGAAGTTCAATCGCCCATGTTTCCGGTGTGGCTTTCACCCAGCCAGGTGAGGGTTTTACCCATTGCAGAAAGACACCTGGACTTTGCTTTATCTTTAGCAGAGGAATTACGAAATGAACAGATACGGGCGGATGTTGATGACCGTCAGGAGACTGTGGGAAAGAAAATACGTAACGCTGCAGGGGATTGGGTCCCTTATGTAATCGTCGTTGGAGATAAAGAACTTGAAAGCGACGAGCTCATGGTTAATGTACGTGAAACCCAGAATAAAGTTTTGATGGATAAAAAAACTTTAATTGAACGTATAAAAGAGGAAACAAATGGCATGCCATTTAGGAAGCTTCCTTTACCAGTTAAATTATCACAGAGAGTCCAGTTTTAAGGATAAGTTTTTTATCTTTTTCATTAAAATTTCTCTAAAATATTCTTTTTTTTAATTACTCCTATTTTTCTACAAAATCAGCTTAAATAAACCCCCTATTCAACGATAAATATTTATATTATAACTTATAACTTATCATTTAGAAGTTATCACTAAATGTGGGAGGATTGTTTTATGAGCGAGATTATAGCTATATTAAACCAGAAGGGAGGATGTGGGAAAACTACCACCGTTGTAAACCTTGCAGCAGCACTGACCCTTTCAGATAGAAAAGTCCTGGTAATAGATATGGATCCCCAGGGTAACGCCACAACGGGGTTGGGAGTGGAGAAAAATAACCAAATCAACACTATCTATTCGGTTTTATCCGGTCAAAGCACCGTAGAAGAGTCCATAATACAAACCAGCATACCTCAACTGGATCTGTTGCCTAGTAACATCGACTTAAGCGGGGCAGAACTGGAATTAAGTAAAACTATAGGACCCCATTCAATTTTAAAAGAAGCTGTGGATGGATATGTTGATAACTACCATTACATTTTCATAGATGTCCCACCATCACTTGGATTGTTGACCTTAAATTCCATTGTAGCTTCTAACAGTGTTATCATACCAATACAAGCGGAATTTTATGCATTAGAGGGGATGGCTGATTTAATCCAGGCCATGGATCTGGTAAAAACCAGGTTGAACAGTCCTTCACCTATCAAGGGAATTCTTTTAACTTTATATGATTCCAGGACCCGTCTGGGCAGGGATGTTTACAACAACGTGAAACAATACTTTGGAGAGACTGAATACATCTTCAAAACCACCATTCCTCGTAATGTTAAGTTAGCGGAAGCACCCAGCCATGGAATCCCCTGTATTCTGTATGATGAAGAATGCAGCGGTACAGAGGCCTACCAAAAACTGGCTAAGGAGATCATTCAAATGGAAGGCAGGGGTGACAACAAATGACACCCAGAAAAAGGCCAGAAAGTGCCCTTGGTAAAGGATTAGACGCCCTTATAAGGAAGGATTACCTGGACGAGGAAGAGAAAAAACCAAAAAAATCAGGGAAAAAACAGACAAAAAGCACTGGTTCTACAAAAACCTCAGTGAAAGATAAAAAAGCAGAAACTGCTGAAACTGATGTTATCACACAAATACAGGAATCAACAACTCCCAGTGTAGATGATAAAATTGTCGATGCAGTACTTTTGGAAGTGCATAAGAACCCACGGATATCATTATGGTCTGCTAAATCAGCGGCAGTTTTAAGGTTTTTAAAGAAAACAAAACCCGAGTTCAGCATAAGCAATGAAGCATCACTCCTCATTGAGGAAGCTGTGAAGGATAGGCACCCGGATATCTGGAAAATATTCGAGGAAAAGGGGTTATAAGTTAGAACTTATTAGTTATAAATGCATCTGTTAAAACTTATAACTTATCTCTTATCACTTATAATAGCAGATAAATGTCGAAAATAACATCTAAAAATTAAAATTCGAGGGTGGCCTGATAGTTTTTATTTAATTTAATGAAGGGTTCAGCTCTTTTAATGACCACGCCTATATTTTTTAGTTCTTCTAATTTAAGGAAGTTTTTACCTAGTTTCCTAGATTGGATGATTCTTCTGGCTGATATTTTACCTATTCCCGGGACTCTGAGAAGATCTTTATAGGATGCTTCGTTGATCTCCACTGGGAAGTGTTCCTCATGTGCCTGGGCTGCCACATATTTAGGATCACTGTCCAAATTCAGGTTACCATCATCATCAAAAACCAATTCTTTAAGGTCAAATCCATAAGAGTTCAGGAGGTGATCGGCCTGATATAGCCTTGGACTCCTTTTTGGATGGGGTTCTTCATGAGACTCCAGTGGTGTGTCTTTAACTGCTTCAAATGGGCTGAAATAACTTCTTTTAAGGTCCATCTTTTCATATAACCAGTTTGCCTTCTCCAGGATCTGTTGATCTGTCTCATCACCAGCACCCACCAGAAACTGGGTGGTCTGTCCCGAGGGGGAGAATTCTTTGTTGCCATTGAGGAGCCTTTTGATCCACTTCATACGCCTTAAAATGTCTGTATCGTAATTTTTGGTGCTGGAAAGATTCTCCATTCCTTCAGGGGTAGCTGCTTCCAGGTTGATGCTAACCCGGTCTGCTAAACTAACAGCCCTTTTAATTAAATCATAGGGGCTGCCTGGTAGAATCTTTAAATGGATATACCCCTGGTATCCATGGTCCATCCTTAATTTATGGGCCACTTCCACCATGTTTTCCATGGAATATTCTGGATCTTGGGGGATGCCAGAACTTAAAAATAAACCCTCAACCAACCTGTTATTATAATAATCAAGGAAAATGGAAGTAACATCTCTAGGTGAAAATTCTACCCGGTTAAAACTATGTTTATTATGATTAATGCAGTATCTGCAGTCATTTGAGCATTTATTGGTCATCAATACTTTAAATAGGGGTACTGTGCACCCGTCTCTGGTGCTGGCATTGTATATGCCTGGTAATTGCTTTGCCAGGAAGTTGTCGACGTTGGTGTTGATGTAGCTGCACCGGTCGAATTTGGCACTTTCACCCAAGATTTCCAATTTTTTGCTCAAATTAGTCATGGTCTATCTTGACTATTTTTTCTGTTATTTAATATAGTTCAATCTATGGGTGGAGCAGATGAGATATACTACAAAGGTAAAATTTTATGAAAATGAAAATTATTTTCCAAGACAAATCTTATTTAAATAAAATCATTCCTATTATAATAATATGAGATTAGTCCTTGCAGGAACAGGAAGCGCTGTAGGAAAAACAACCATCGCTACAGGGATAATGAAAGCATTATCCGACGAATACGCCGTGCAACCCTTTAAAGTCGGCCCGGATTATATAGATCCCACCTATCACACCCTGGCCACCGGCAACTATTCCCGGAACCTGGACTCCTTTTTCATGACCGACGGACAGATCAGGCAGGGATTTGAAAGAGGCATTAAGATTTCCGATGCTGATTTTGGGATAATTGAGGGTGTAAGAGGCTTATATGAGGGTATCAGTGCTACAGGCGATGTGGGTAACACGGCATCCATTGCCAAGGCACTGGACGCCCCGGTGGTATTAATTTTAAATTCTCGAAGCCTGGTGAAAAGCGCTGCCGCTGTTGTTCTGGGATTTAAAGCCTTGGATCCCACCATCAATATCCAAGGAGTTATTCTAAATCAGGTTAAAAACCGCAAACATTACCTGAAAACCAAGGAAGCCGTGGAAATACTGGCCAAAACTGAAGTGGTAGGGGGTATACCCCGCAGTGATGCCATTAGAGTGGAAGACAGACACTTGGGCCTGGTACCTGCCGTGGAAAGGGAAAACATTTTAGGATCCATCAATAAATGGGGTGAAATGGTAAAGGACTACATAGACCTGGACAACCTTATCTCCCTGATGAAAGACGCAAATAAGCTTCCCTCGGGAAGGGAAAGCCTGTGGGAGACCCAGAACAGGCAGAAGGTTAAACTGGGCGTGGCTATGGATGAAGTTTTCACCTTCTATTACCGTGATAATTTAGATGCCCTGGAAGAAAACCAGGCAGAACTGGTTTACTTCAGCCCATTCCATGATGAAGAATTACCGGACGTGGACGGGGTTTATATCGGTGGAGGATACCCGGAAATATTCGCCCATGAACTGGAGTGTAACCAGTCCATGCGGGATTCTATTTTAAAATTCCACAGGGAAGGAAGGCCAATCTATGCTGAATGCGGTGGGCTCATGTACGTCTGCCGCTCCATAAACCATCACAAAATGTGCAACATATTCGGTTACGACTCGGTCATGACCAAAAAGCCCCAGGCCTTAAGTTACGTTATCTCTAAAGCCAACAGAAAGAGCATAGTCGCAGATAAAGACGATATCATCAAAGGACATGAGTTTCATTACTCAAAGGTTGATATAAAGGATGGAAACCCCACGTTTGCCTTTAAAATCTTAAGAGGAAGTGGCATCATCAACCAACAGGACGGTATGATGTCTAAAAATACCGTGGCAAGCTACATTCACACCCACACCGCCGCCTATCCTTCATTTGCTTCGAATTTCACCACCAGTGCAGGAGAACTGTGAACCTATTTTATGGAAAAATTTAGAGACTGAAAATTTTAGGAGACCAGATAAATTTGACATTCTCTGAAAAGTTGAATAAGAAACTCAACGAAGTGGATATCTTCTCCCCCTACATCGTAGTAGTGTTTATAATAATCTACGTTCTTTTAGCTGCTTTGGGCTATTATTACCATATCCGAAACCTGGATTGGGCCGATTCTATTACCTATTATTATATAATCTTTGGAGTGGCAATTTTCATCCTGGGACTGTCCTTCCCTAGAATCATAGGCAACTTTAAGAAATTCACCCTAAAGATAGACAGTGCCAAGGAGAAATCCAGCTGGTACTCTAAAATAAAACTTCTTGTGGATGAGAGGGTCCTTTTTTCTTTAGTTATCCTGGCTCTTATCTTACAGGGTGCAAACCTGGTCTTACTCGGCGGTATCCCATTACTCAGTGGTTACCTTAAATTTCAAGCCACAACGGATCTGTGGAGGATTGCTTACGTCATCTTCCTCCCAGCCTTAAACCTGTTACTCGCGAAATATCCCCGTAAATGGTATTACATCTTATTTGTTGTTGGATTAACACTTTTTGCTATAAACGGCTACCGTACATCCTCTATGGCCATCATATTAAGCGTAATAATCACCACCTATTATACCATGCGTCTTAAAGCGAAATATGTCTTTCTTTTAATCATATTAATGGCAATAATAGGCATCGCCATGGGTTATATAGCAGTGAATGCTATTCAGTGGCAGACCTGGATTTTAAATCCACTGGAACTGGTATTTTACCGGGCGGGTTTCACCATGATGGTTCTGGATAAAATCACGCACATGCCTGGATTTACTGGTGGGGAACTTTTTTATCAGGCGCTTACTGGAGGACATCCGAGGGTTACTGTGGGATATGTGGTTTTACCTTCTTTTTATCAACCAGGAAGTGGCATCACCACCAGTATAACTTCTACCCTGTTCGGACCGGCTATTCTAGATTTCGGTGCATGGGGCCTGGCAGTACAGATGTTTTTACTGGGTTTGGTACTCCGATTCATGCACAGTGCACAGAAGATAGCGGGAGGCGTATTTATAGGTTTATACGCCATAATACTTGCCCATACCCTGATCTGGATTGAAACAGGCCCTACAGATAGTATGGTATGGTTCTTCTACTCGTTGGGGATAATATCTCTTCTGATATTTACATGGCTTTATCTCAGGAGAAATCAAGCTTTAAATGGCTAGAGTGCTTAAATTAAGTCTTGTAGAAAAACTGATTTTACACTGGAAATCATCGTCTAATTTTAACATAAAAGTATTACTCCTATAATTAGGTCTAAAAGTTCCCATTCCAACTATCCTATATAAATATGATTTAAAAAAATTAAATCAAAAAATACTTATTTGATTATCCAGATAGCAAAATCGGTGATAAAATGGTTGTAAAAATAGGAATAATTAAAAGCGGAAATATAGGTACCTCACCAGTATTAGACTTATTACTGGATGAACGTGCAGATAGGCCTAATATTGATGTAAGAATCATAGGTTCCGGTGCAAAAATGAATCCGGAACAGGTCGAAGAGGTAGTCCCTAAGGTCAAGGAATTTGAACCAGACTTTGCAATATTCATAAGCCCCAACCCAGGTGCTCCAGGACCTGCTAAAGCAAGGGAATTACTATCTACCTACGACATCCCCGCCGTTATTATAGGAGATGCTCCTGGTGCAGGTAAAAAAGATGAAATGGATGAACAGGGCTTAGGTTACATCATAGTTAAAGGTGACCCAATGATCGGTGCCCGAAGAGAACTACTGGACCCAACTGAAATGGCATCCTTCAACTCTGACGTAATAAAAGTATTAGCATTAACCGGTGCTTACAGAATCGTCCAGAACACCATTGATGGTATCATAGCTGCTGTCGACGCTGGGGAAGACATAGAATTACCAAAAGTTATAATCACTGCTGAAAAAGCCGCAGAGGCTGCAGGATTCACCAACACCTATGCTAAAGCCAAAGCTATTGCTGCATACACTGCTGCAGAAAAAGTTGCTGACATCGACTTAAAAGGATGTTTCATGGTTAAAGACTCCAACCAGTACATACCATTAGTCGCTGCTGCACACGAATTAATTGCTGTAGCTGCAAAACTCGCAGTTGAAGCAAGAGACATCGAAAAAGGTAATGATACAGTTTTAAGAACCCCACACGGTTCAGACGGTTCAACAGTCACTAAAACTGTATTGCTCGAAAAACCACAATAAGTATATATTCTAAAGCAGTCTCTTGACTGCTACTCCTTTTATTTTTATTGTATCGCCCCCGGTATGGAAGTAGCAAGCAATAAGTGTTTTCAATTACATTCACCAGTATTATATTTAACTGTTATGTCTTCTTGAATAGATAATTAAAGTAAACATTGTGGGGATTAATATAAAAACTAATATACTTCCGTAGGGAATTATGAAAGAAATAATAATTGCCATAACAGCTAATAATGGTATAACTAGGAAAGATTTTTTGATTTTATCTGCATATGGCATCACTTGTTCTATAATCAATTCTTGGCTAGTTGCATAGTTCCAATTTATGTAAAATAAAATTCCAATTATCATCATGTTAATATCAAATATTATCTGTGAAAGCTGGAATCCGCCATATTTACCAACCATGGAGGTTGAGAAGGGCACTATGGCGATGGACATTAACCAAAAAATGTTAATCCAGAGGAGTTTAGTGTCAGTACGTTTTATAACAAAGAATATTTGGTGAGTCAGCCAAAAACTAGCCAATAAAACAAAACTTAGAACATATACGAATATTTGGGGTATCAAAGTGTACAGAGTATATTCCATGAAGAGGGAAGAAGTTAAATTACCAGGAAGGTTTGGTACTTCAATACTCAATACCAGCAGTGTCATTGCAATGGCAAATATGCCGTCTGCCAGTGTTTCAAGCCTATTTTTAGGAATTAGTGGTATTGGGGGGGTTTTAGCCTTGTCTGACATATTTATCCTTTAATTAAATAACACCCTTAGTACTGGGTATGGATCCATGGGTTACCCGGGTTGCATCGTGTAATGCACGGGCCAGTGCTTTAAATAATGCTTCTACCTGGTGGTGGTCATTATCCCCCTCACATCTGGCGTGGAGGTTAAACTTACCGTTTTGTGCCAGGGATTCCAGGAAATGCCCCACGTTCTCCGTGCTTAACCCGCCGACTTTCACCTTCTTAAACGGCAGATCTAATATGGTGTAACTCCTCCCGGATAGGTCGATGGCTACCATGGCCAGTGCTTCGTCCATGGGAACCAGGGCATGTGCCATTCTTCTGATACCTTTTTTATCTCCCAGAGCGTCATTTAATACTTCACCTAAGAGTATCCCCACGTCTTCCACGGTGTGGTGGTCGTCTATATCCAGATCCCCTTCTGCTTCTAATTCCAGGTCAAACAACCCGTGTCTGGCGAATGATTCTAGCATATGGTTGAAAAATTCTATCCCTGTGTTTATCTGGGATTTTCCTTCCCCGTCCAGGTTAAGTGTTATGGTGATATCTGTTTCACTAGTCTTTCTCGCTAACTTTTTCTTTCTCTCCATTTTGCCCATCTCTTATTACGTGTATAGCTCCTACAGGACATTTTGATGCACAAATGGTGCATACATGGCAGTATTGTAGGTTACCTGCCTCTGCCTTCCCATCTTTAATCTTCCAGATTCGGGGACCTTTAGGACAGATCTCCTGGCATGTTCCACAGCCGATGCATTTCTCCTTGTCAACTTCGATCCTCATCTAAAACTCCTTATAACTTATAACTCTTAAGCAAAATTTAATATGATTTTTAATCCGATGATTATTCCTTTATTTGTAATTTTTCCCTTTTAAATCTCCTTAATACTTATAACTTAAAACTTCAAAGTTATCAATTAGAACTTTTAACTTATAAGTTATAATTCATTTTAGTTTCTTAAAAAAGATTTATTCCTTTTGCTTAAACTCGAAGTTTTCCAGAAAGGTTCCGAATCTTTTAACAGTCTTACGAAGACCTCTAAATCCCTCTTCGTCCTGTTTAACCCCGTCTAAAGTATCCTGGGACCAGAAATTCGCACCTAGATTAGCTCCAAAGGCACCTCCACCAACGGGAATCATCCCGGTGAGTATATAATAGGTGAATATTTGCTGTATAGCCAATTCCTGTCCTCCACTTCTGTCTCCACCAACAGATATGGCCATTCCAACTTTGTTGCGCAGGAAATTGTAGTCAACCGCACCTAATGCCCGGGTACGGTCCATTATTGCCTTAAGCTGGGCGCTTAATCCGCCGTTGTAGATGGGAGTGGCCATTATTATCCCTTCGGCTTCAGTCATTAGGGGGTATACTTCGTACATATCATCTTTCTGAATACATACTCCTTTGCGCATGCAGTAATCACAGTGCAGGCAAGGACTGATATCCTTACCACGCACACCGAAAAATTCAGTTTCAAAACCCCTCTCTTCCAGCATCTTCAATGCTTCGTTTAACACGTGATCCGTGGCCTGTTTTCTTGGACTGCCACATATCCCCAATATCATATAGAATATCCCCTCATTTCAATTCTTATATTAAAATTGCATCTAGGAAATAATAAAATTTTCTAAAAAAAAGGGAATTAAAAAAAAAGAAGTGTATTTTTTTATTTTTTATCATCGTTGAGTTCTAGAGGTTCATCCTCTTCCAGGGCTAACCTCATGGTGTCCGGGTCCTGTGGCAGGTATTTCAGGAAATCGTCAGTTGCACGTCTTACATCCCTGGATCCGATAATATAACGTCCGACTACTATGATATCTGCTCCGCTTTCCAGTGCCTGGTCAACTTTATCTGGAGTGATACCCCCGGCAACGGCCACCAGCCTGTTTCCACCGAGGATCTCTTTGATCTCTTTTATGTTACCCCATTCGGTCATGTCACCCAGGTTTTCACCTTTTTCTGCCTTGTAGGTTTCAAGATCCACGTTACGATGTAGTAATAATATGTCTGGTTTGTATTTGAGGCCCTTGAGTTTTTCCACGAAGTTGTCCACGTTCATCATATCCAGTATGGAGTATATTCCCTGTTTGGACGCTTCCTGTACAGCTTTCTGAATTGATTCTGGGGTTCCCAGTCCAGAGATGGCCACAGCATCAGCTGTCTCATCTGCAGCTATTTTAACCTCTATACGGCCTACATCCAGGGTTTTAAGATCGGCGATGATGAAGGCATCCGTTCTGAGCTCCCGGATCTTACTTATTATGCCCACACCGAACTTCTTAACCAGCGGGGTACCGGCTTCTATGAGGATTCTCTCCCGGTTAGGGAGGCTGTCGATTATACGTTCCATGTCCTCCATATTGTCCAAGTCTAAAGCCACCTGTAAGTAGGGTGGGTTCCATAGTCTTATCACTTTAAAGCCCATTACAGGGTGTGTTCCCCTGTCTTTTTCCGCGGTGACCTTTTCAGTGGATGGGTAACTATCCATAGCCCTTTTCAGGGCCAGCTTGGTGGCTCCGTAGTTGTACTGGTAGATCTTACGGAAATCCTTTGCTTCCGGGTGGATGAACACCGTGACCATGATAACCAGGTCTTCGGCTTTTTTCTTATCTATTATGCCTTCTGAAACAGCATCAGCCACCGCCCTTCCTACTGCGGTCTGTGCCGGTCCGAATATCTTGTTAGCATCATCCAGGCAGCCAACGGTTACCTTGGGTATGATCAATGTGGATGGTTTGGTCGGTAAATTTGGCCTTATCACTGCTAAAAGTGGAGTGTGTCCTATGGACAGACTGGTCATGTTTTCCACAAATGCCGAGCCCACCGGACCATTTTTCTCTCCTATAACTAGATCAATATGAGCAAGTTCATTTCCGCTTCCTATTAAAGCTTCCCCAATATTATACATGATTATTAATCCTCCAAATTATGGTTTAATTAGAGTTACAATAAATGTTTATTGGGAATTGGAGTATAAATAAATTTTCTTGGTTCCAGTAACCAAGTGAATCTTTTTTGAAAATTAAATTTCAGGTTCTTAGGATGAAAATGGACTTTTAAAAATAAAAGAGTTTAAAATAAAAAAAGAGAAAAATTTCAGCCTAAAAAAAAATCAACAAGGCTGATTTTTATTTTTTAAACGTAGGTTAGGGTGTTTAATGCTTTAACCAGTTGCAGACACTTGTTGTACATTACGGTGTTGTAGTTGTTAACGTTTAGGTACAGTTCGAATATCACGGCTGGTATTCCCTTGTTAGCTATGGGTATGGTCACGTATTTAGGACTGGAACCATCTGCTACAGCGTAATATTTCAGATATGTTGTTTTGGAAATTATCTTATTGGCATAAGATACTGATAGAGGACGTTTACTTGGTGCAAATACGAAATCGTTCGTAGCGTATAAGCCTCTGTTTCCGTGTATGTCAACTGCCAGCTTGTAGGTTTTGTCTATATTAGGTACAACGTATTTCTGTGCTAAGAGTTGACCATCCATTCTGCTTTTCTCATAACTGTTTTTTTCGTTAACGTATACTTTGAAAACCCAGATCTGTACATTTTTTAACTGGGATGCTAGTGTTTTCAGGGCGTTCATCATTCCCACATGGGTTATACCTTCCTGTGGATGAACTCCGATGATTACTGCAACCTTTTTTGTTCCGGTACCGAATGGTCCAATTTTATCTACATAACCTAAAGAATTGGTTCCTAACCTTTTAGTAGTGGTCTTACTGGTATCGGTAAATGTAACTGGTGGACCGGGGGATATGCCTGTGCTTGAACTGGATGCTATCGTGCTCCATTTTTTAACTGAAACTGTGTTTGGCAAACGATTGTTGGTTTTATAGTAAGCCAGTACCTTTGATAAGGTGTAAACTACGTTCTCGTATCGCATATTTCCAAGAGAGGTAGATGCGAAGTTTGGTGGTCTTTTGTTGTTTTCTATGAATTTTGCTACATTGGCTGCCAGTGTCAGATACTGTGCTTTTGTTAAAGTTCCAGCTTTAACGCTTTCACTTGGATTTGGGGGTGTGGATGCACTTACCAAAGTTATGGGTGTTGTAACACCTTTGTTAACGTTTTGCACATCTTTTGTCAACAAGTACAGGTATTGTGGCGTGGTTAAAGTGGTATTGCTTACTTTTACAGTTGAAGGAAGTTTTTTATTGGTTTCCACGTAAGTTTGAACATTCTTTGCCGAAGTACTTATTGAAGTTGTGTTGAACTTTGTTTCGGCTGCTGATACTGCACTGATGCTTATAAATATCAACAGAACCAAAAAAATTGGTAACAACTTTTTAATCATACTAAACCATCTCCTCCACATGTGGGGCATGTTTTCCAGGTAGTATTTGGATCACTTGGATTTACAGGAACTACTCCAGCTCCTCCACAGGTGGGGCATGTTTCATCTCCCCCTGGGTCGTTGTGAGAGCCACCGTTAGAATCACTGCTTCCATCGTTATTGTCATTATCATTGGTTGAACTGGAATTTGAATTTGTGCCCTGATTATCTTCAGTCGTTGCGTTATTTGTGCTGTCGTTTACAGTAGTAGTATTATTAACAGTTGTATTGTTGGTCTGATTGGTAGCGTTGAACATGGTCATGGCCAGTACACCAGCCACTCCTGCCAATACCACTACTGCTATTAATAGTAAGGCTATGTTTTGCCTCAAATTATATCACCTGTTCTGTTTTTTCTATTTATAGTTCTTTTTTGGGGTTATTTTCTGTTTCTAAATTTTTGTATATAGATTAGCTAATATTAGGCTTTAAAAAAAACCTAACTTTAACTGAGATTGGTTATAAATAACATCTTATTTATATATTTCGCCCAAATTTAAAGTGAGTACATACTTTTTTTGGGGAAATAGAAAATTATTAGGCCGTTTGGGGGTTGGTAAAACCCATAGATGACATTAGTTAGTAATAACTTCCACCCTGTCTAGGTAATACTAAAAGGTTTTATGAAAAATACGCTATAATAATTTTTTAAAAATAGAAAAGAAGGATTAAATATTTTTAATCCTCTAATTTACCTTCCAGAAAATCATCGTAACCTTGAAGGTCAAGTAAACCGTGTCCTGAGAAGTTTATGACGATGTTTTTATCTTCTCCGGTCTTACGGCACTTGATAGCTTCATCTATTCCGATTTTCACTGCATGACCTGTTTCTGGGGCGGGTATGACTCCTTCTAGTTGGGCGAAGATTTTGTTGCTCTCGAAGACATCGGTCTGGTGGACGGTGCGTGCTTCTATGACTTTTTCATGTGCAAGTAGTGCTACGTGAGGTGCCATTCCGTGGTAACGCAGGCCTCCGGCGTGTACTGATGGGGGTATGTAATCATGGCCCAGGGTGTACATCTTGATCAGGGGTGTTAAACCACAGGTATCACCGAAGTCGTACTTGTACTCTCCCTGAGTAATTGTGGGGCAGGATGCGGGTTCGGCTGCGATGAACTGACAGTCCAGGTCTCCGTTTAATTTGTCCTTGATGAAGGGGAAGGTTGATCCTGCGAGGTTACTTCCACCACCGACGCATCCAATCATTACATCGGGAGTTGCATCGATCTGGTCTAACTGCATCTTTATCTCCTGGCCAATGATGGTCTGATGTAGCATAACATGGTTTAATACACTTCCCAGTGAGTAATAAGCTTTTTCATCGTTTAAAGCTACTTCTATGGCTTCTGATATGGCTATACCCAGGGATCCGGGGTGGTCTGGTTTTTCGGCCAGGACTTTTTTACCGTACTCGGTGGTGTTGCTGGGTGAGGGGATGACCTCCCCATCGTAGATCTGCATAACGGTTTTTCGGTAGGGTTTCTGCTGGAAGGATACCTTCACCATATACACCAGGCACTCTAATCCCATGAGGTTACATGCCAGGGATAAGGCGGTCCCCCATTGTCCGGCACCGGTTTCTGTGGTAAGCCTTTCAACACCGTCTTGTTTTGCATAGTATGCTTGGGCTATGGCTGTGTTGAGTTTGTGACTGCCGGTTGGTGACATGTCCTCTCGTTTGTAGAATATTTTGGCCGGTGTGTCCAGGTGTTCTTCCAGGCCTTTAGCCCTGAACAGGGGACTGGGACGGCCTATTTTCATGTAGACTTTCCTAACTTCTTTTGGAATTTCAATCCATCGTTCGGTCGATAGTTCCTGTCCTAGAACTCCCTTGGAGAATATTTTGGGTAAATTTTCCAGTTGTTTCCCTTCTTCGGTCTGGGAGTATTCTGGGGGTTCTACAGGTAAATCAGCAGCTATGTTGTACCATTTTTTTGGAGTGTCTTTTTCTGATAGTGTAATTTTGTACATAAAACCACTTTTTCCATACTTTTTACTGTTTAAATCTAGATCTTCAAAAGATAGTGATATCTCATTAAATCTTGTAGATATTTAAACTTTGTTGAACATATTTGTACATAGGATAGCTTTTTAAAACAGCCTCTCCATATAATTTACCATGAGAATACTGACTTTAGATGTGGGTGCTGGAACCCAGGATGTAATGCTCTACGACTCTGAGCAACCTGTAGAAAACTCTTATAAAATGGTTTTACCTTCGCCAACCAGGATTTTCGCCGAGAAAATACGCAAACACCACAATGACCTGTTTTTAAGCGGCGAAACCATGGGTGGAGGGTCGATAAACAAGGCTATAAAAAATCATCTAGAGAAGGGGTACCGGGTTTTAATGACTGAAAATGCTGCCAGGACAGTGAGGGATGATTTAAATAGAGTGAAATGGTTAGGCATTGAAATAATCCCTTCTGGAGAGATGCACCCTGAAATTTCCCAGATTGAACTTAAAGATGTAGATTTAGAGGCGATCAGGGAAGCATTTGACATATTCGGTGTGGAACTGGAATTCGACTACATAGCAGTGGCAGTCCAGGATCACGGATACTCAGAGGGCATGGGTGATCGAAACTTCCGATTCAGTAAGATCAAGGAAAAACTGGAATCACCACAACCGCCTGAAGTATTCGCTTACTCTAACACCGCCCCGGACTATTTCACCAGGATGAACGGGGTTTTAAGAACTCTTAAAGGATACAACGTGGTTATAATGGATTCGAAGTTTGCCTCTATCTGTGGAGCCACCTGCGATGAATACGTTAAAGATTTAGATAGTTTTATAGCATTAGATGTTGGTAACGGTCACACGCTGGCCGCTTCATTTAAAGATGGGAAAATTATGGGAGTTTTCGAACACCACACCGGCATGTTAACCCCGGATAAGATCACCAGATTCTGCAGAGAACTGGCACAGGGCACCCTCAGCCATGAACAGATCCATGAAGACGGCGGCCACGGGGCCTGGGTTGCAGAGCCAATCGGTGATTTCCAGTGCCTGGTGGCCACCGGGCCAAAGAGAGGGATCCTCAAGGAGACAAGTTTTAAAGTCCATAACGCAGCTCCGGCAGGGGATGTTATGATGGCTGGACCTTCTGGGCTGGTGAAGGCTGTTAAGTATATTAAAAAGTAGAATTAGCAAAGTCTAAAAAAAGAAAAAGTATGGAAAGCTGATTAAATGATCCTAGACCCGCATATCCACAGTAATTATTCTGGTGATGCCACACCAACACCTGCGCAGATTATAGGGAGGTCTCAGGAAATTGGACTTGATGCCATTGCCATAGCGGATCATAATACCCTCCGGGGTTCTCAGGTGGCTTTGAAGTTGGCGGAGAAACTGGACAACTTCCTGGTCATACCCGCCATGGAAGTCACCACCAGTAAGGGGCACATAGTTGCACTGGGTGTAACCCGGGAAGTGGATAAGGGAAATTCACCAGAAGTGACCATAGAAGATATCAGATCCCAGGGTGGTATAGCCATTGTCCCCCACCCCTTCGTCCGTTACCGGGAGGGGTTATGCGATTATGTGGAAAACCTCGACATAGATGCCATTGAAACCTTAAACAGCCGGTACATCTTCGGCATCTCCAACTGGTGGGCCAGGAAATTAGCAGAAAAGAGGGATATTCCCCAGATAGGATCCAGCGACGCCCACTTCCTGGGTGCAATTGGTAGCTGTGTAACGGAACTGGAAGCTGATTTTACAACGGAAAGTGTACTTAAGACCATATTATCCGGGAAAACCAATGTATTTGGTGACAGAACTCCTTTACCCCTCATAGTGAAGGAAGTAATTAGAAAGAAGATAATCAACAAATTATAAAGATATTCCGAGGATTTTGGAGATTTAATTTATTTTTGGGTATTAATTCTAATTTTGCATGTATTTCGCATTTCGAGGCATATGGGAGATAAACTCAATTTCTGTAGATATATTTAAATCACAAAACCATTTAACTCTGATTTATGTTACTGGACTTACAATCACAGATAACTGAATTCATCACCACCCACATAGTCTACTTCGGCCCGGGTTACAACGTACTTAACACGCTTGTTTTCGGCATTATACTTGGTATCATCGTTATTTTGCTCATAAAGATGTTCTGGTGCATTAAAAAGGACCCTAAAGACCTGATAATTCCAGTGATACCATTTATCTTCTTGGGATCCAGCACCCGGGCACTGGTGGACAACGGCATCTACCCTCTCAGTTACCTCTTGATCACGCCAGGGATATATATTATAACGGGGTTAGCGACGATTATAACCCTTTTAGTGTCAGTTTACATTGAAAGGAAGACCAACCTGGATTACCGGTACCTCATCTTCCTGGTGGGGGTAGTTATCTGCATACCCAACATCCTGAACATATCCCACATCAACTTCGTGGCGTTAGCACAAGTTTTAGGGTCCTGGGCACTGGTATCATCTGTTTTTGTAATCTTCAGAAATAAATGGAGCTTAATCAAGGATAAATTTAATTTAAGCGTTCTACTGGCCCATATATTCGATGCCAGTGCAACCTTTGTGGCCATAGACTTCTATCCCTACGGGGAGCAGCATGTACTTCCCAACGCCTTAATAGGCCTCACCGGGACAGCCCTGGTGATGTTCCCACTTAAAATAATAGTTATATTATTCGCGTTGTACGTTATCGATAGTTACATAGAAGATAAAACCATTAAAAATATGTTGAAGCTGGCGATACTTATTCTGGGAATATCCACGGGTTTAAGGGATTTATTGAGTTTAGTTATGGGTACTTAAAATTATAGGAACTTAAATATACCCCAATAAATTAAATACATAACCACACAGCAAATTCAAATTCAATGCAAGGCGGATTTTTTATGTACATAGACGAAGTAAAGGGGGCTATGAAACTACCGGAGAAAGTCCGAATCTTCGACACCACGTTGAGGGATGGAGAGCAGACCCCGGGAGTGGCCCTGACAGTGGATGAGAAAATCAGAATCGCAAAAAGACTGGATAAATTAGGAGTTGACACCCTGGAAGTGGGATTTCCGGCTTCCTCAGAAGGTGAAAGGAGAGCAGCCCGGGAGATAGTGAAACTTGACCTGGACACCCAGATTTGCGGTTTGGCCAGAACCCTTGAAAAGGATTTAGAAGCGGCTGTCAACTCTGAAGTAGATTATATACACACATTCATTGGAACTTCACCATTACACCGGAAATATAAGTTAAAAAAGAGTAAAGAGGAGATATTAAACCTTTCAGTAGATGCGGTGGAGTACATCAAAGACCACGGTATAACCGCGGAATTTTCCGCCGAAGACGCCACCAGGACAGAATTCGACTACCTCAAAGAAGTATACCAGGCAGTGGAAAGCGCTAAAGTGGATTATATCAATGTCCCGGATACTGTGGGGGTGATGATCCCCAGTTCCATGAGATATCTAATATCTGAGCTTAAAAAGTACCTGAAAGTCCCCCTAAGCGTGCACTGTCACGATGACTTTGGATTAGCCGTGGCCAATTCATTAAGTGCAGTGGAAGCTGGTGCTGAACAGGTACACGCCACCATAAACGGACTGGGAGAACGCGCCGGAAATGCGTCGCTGGAAGAGGTGGTAATGGCTCTCATAATAGATTACGGAATGGATATGAACATCAACACCCGGCTACTGGTGGATGCCTCCGACCAGGTAGCCCGGATAACCGGGGTTAAAATGCCCCCTAACAAGGCCATCGTAGGTGAAAATGCCTTTGCACATGAAGCAGGCATACACGTACACGGGGTATTAGCAAAAGCAGAAACTTACGAACCAATCACCCCAGAGATGGTAGGGCATACCAGAAAAATAGTCCTGGGCAAACATACCGGTGCAAACGCCATAAGATCAAAATTAACCGAATACGGAATAGAAGTCACGGATGAACAGTTCAACCAGATCTTCGAACAGGTAAAGAAACTGGGAGATAAAGGTAAATGTGTAACCGACGCGGATTTAAAGGCTATGGCAGAGACGGTGCTTGGCCGGGCTGAAAATGAGATAGTGAAACTGGAAGGATTCTCGGTTATGACCGGGGACAACGTGATGCCCACCGCCACAGTTAAACTGAACATAGACGGCAAGATAAGCACCGCAGCGAAAACTGGTGTAGGACCAGTAGATGCGGCTATAAACGCTATACAGAGTCTCATGAGTGAAACTGCCGATATGGAGCTTAAGGAATATAATATTGAAGCAATTACTGGAGGCCCTGACTCATTGGCGGAAGTCTTCGTGATAATGGGTGATAAGAAGGGGAACAATGCCATAGGCCGTTCCGCAGCAGATGACATTGTATTAGCCAGTGTAGAGGCAGTATTATACGCTATTAACAGGATACTTGTGGGAAGATAGGTTTTATAGGGAAGATGGGTTTTTATAGAATGATAATTCACATGTCTCGTGTTGAAAGATGGGCGGTTGAGTGGAGAGAATGGATGATAAAATTCTTGTGGTGGAAGATGAGATAATCACAGCAGAACACATTAAATTAGCCCTGAAAAACCAGGGATATCAGGTAGTTAGCCTGTTAATTTCTGGAGAAGAAGCCATTAATAAAGTAGAAGATACAGAGGTTGATCTGGTTGATGGACATCAATTTAAAGGGTGAGATGGACGGGGTAGAAGCAGCGGAAGAAATCTGGAACAGTCACTCTATCCCGGTGATATTTCTAACAGCCTACAGTGATGAAAAAACACTTCAACGAGCCAAAATAACAGAAACATCGGTTAAGAAATCTTTTGGAGTGTTAAACAAACCATTTAAGGAAGAGGATTTACATTCCCTCATAGAGAAAACTCTCCATGGAAAGTAAAAAGGAAATAAATTAATTTTGAGATTAAATAGCAACGATCATGGAATCACTAAGAACCTGCAAACTATTTGGAGTAATCCGGGCTGTACTGGGAATTAAAGGAGCTCTGCCCTTAATACACGGACCCATCGGTTGTTATTATCATATAAAATATCTTCTGAGCCTGCGCAGCAGCAGAACCATCAGAATACTCTCCACTGAGATGGACCAAAACGATGTGGTGTTTGGAGGGGAGGATAAACTTCTCCAAAAAATCTATGAAGCCGATGAAAAATATTCACCACAACTCATCGCTGTTTTAAGCTCCTGTGCAAGCAGTATAATAGGCGAAAACATAAACAAAGTTATAGATGATGTTGAAAATAACGTTAACGCAGAATTAATCACCATCAGTTCTGGAGGGTTTGAGGGAAGCCAAATAGAAGGTTACCTGGAATGTTTAACTGTCCTGGTGGATTTGATGGAACCACCACCCAAAGAAGATAATGTCAGGGAAAACTCGGTCAATCTCATAGGACAATACCGGGGAGGCCCGGATCTAAAAATCCTTAAAGAATATTTTGATAAATTGGGCATCAAACTTACCTGTGTTTTAACCTCCGGGTGTACGTTAGAAGAGGTTAAATTGGCACCCATAGCATATCTGAATATCTCTATGTGTGAAGCTTCAGGGATAGAGCCCTGTGAACTGATGGAGAAGAAATTTGGCATCCCTTTTCTCCACGAAACCTTACCTATAGGTGTAAAAGCCACGGGCAATTATCTTCAGGAGATCTGTAAAAAACTCGATAGGGATTACGTCTTCGCTGAGGATGAAAAAAGGGCAGAGAAGGAGTTAAAGAAATATCTGCCCTATCTAAGAGGTAAGAAGGCGGTGATCGTAGCGGGAGCAACCCGGGCCGTCGCACTTACCCGGTTTCTATCTGAGCTGGGTATGGAACCGGTTCTCATCTGTCTGGACTTTGAAGGAAAATACACTGATTCTAAAATGAATGAGATAATTAAAGAGAGAAAGATCCATCCTATCATTTTAAAACAGCCAGATTACACAGAAATACTCTGTGAAGTGGAAAATTTAAAACCAGACATAATATTTGGTGGAATGGGAGAGATCGGATTGTCTATTGAACTGGGAATACCTTTAATAGATGTTATGCATGGTCAGGAGGTCACATTTGGTTTTGAAGGGTCAATAAGACTGGCTAGGAAAATAAAGGATATATTGGAAGTAAAAAGTGGGTAACCAACCAACATCTTAGGGCAGGAATCCACATTTTATAAATAATTAAGGTTTTATTACTTTAAAGGCGTTTTTAAGTAAAAACTTATGTTAAAAATCCCATATTAAACTCATAAACTTTAAATAAGATTAACAGTTAAAAACAATCAAGGTATAGTCTTGGAGGTAAGTGAATGTCAGAGGAAAATGTTGTGTACATCGGAAACAAGCCGGTAATGAACTATGTTTTAGCTGTAGTGACCCAGATGAACGGGGGAGTTCCGGAAGTTGTTTTGAAAGCAAGAGGTCGAGCTATAAGTAGGGCAGTAGATGTTGCCGAAATAGTGCGAAACAGATTCATAACCGACGTTGATATCGGCGGAATAGACATCTGCACAGAAGAAATAATGAGCAACGAAGGATCAAACACCAACGTATCAGCCATAGAAATACAACTTTGCAAACTTTAATCGATTTTAATCGATTTTATTGGATGTTACCCTGCTATCGTTAGTGTAACAACCATTTACTTTAATTTTCATTAAAAAATTATTTAAATCCAATTCTGCACTATTTTTTAAAAAAATAAAGATTATGGGGGAAATCCCATTAAATAATAGGTCACTCCGTAAACACCTCCATATTATAGCGAAGCCCCTCAAATTAAATCATTTATTTCCTGAACCTGTTTCTCAATATTCTCAGAGCGATTATCACCGTAAAGATGATAACTACAATCGCAACAACGTAGTAAGCCCATATGGATGTTGGTGAGTTCTGTTTTTCTATATTCACTGCGTAAAGATATCCATCGTTACTCCCAAAGTAGGTCATATTTCCATAGGAAGCAGGTGAAGAGCGGATGGGTGCGTTGAATAAATAGTATCCTGGCTCGTAAGTCCAATCCACAGTACCACTAAACTTGTTGACTACATACAATTTTCCATTATCTGATCCAAATACCGTACGGTTGCCGGAGAGTGCGGCGGTAGATTCAATAGCTGCACCAGTCTGGACTGACCATTTATGTTCCCCAGTTCTGGTGTCCAGGCAGGAAAACTGGCCGTTATCCGCTCCGATGTACAGGTTGTAGTTGAACTCATCTATGGTGGGTGATGCGGAGACGGGTTTTCCCATGGAGTAAGTCCAGTTAACAGTTCCGCTGGTTATGTTCAGGGCATATAGTTTCCCGTCATCGGACCCTACGTATAATGTTCCGTTGTAGATGGAGGGTGATGATTGGACTTTATCACCAGTGGTGTAATGCCAGATTAAACTTCCGTTCCCGGCACCTAACGCATAAATTATACCATCATCAGATCCTACGTATAATGTGTCGTTAACTACTGCTGGTGAAGATTTAACCTCCTTCCCGGTTCCGTAATTCCATAATAAACTTCCGTCATCAGCGTTTATGGCGTAGATGTTTTTATCATCAGAACCCACGTATAGCGTACCATTTATCACTGATGGAGTTGATTCAACTGCACCACCAGTTTCATATTTCCATTTCAACTCACCGTTGGCCGTTTTAAGAGCGTATACATTGCCATCTGATGATCCTATATATAATGTATCATTAACCAGGGTTGGGGATGAAATTACCGGCCCCTCTGTTTTATATTCCCATGTTTTCGTACTGTCTTCCATATTGACGGCGTAAATTATTCCGTTGTGGGAGCCGAAGAAGATTGTTTTATCTTTTATGGCTGGTGAGGATTGTATGATGTCGCCAGCGTTGAAGTTCCAGATTGTCGGGGAGAAATCACCCGGTTGTATTAGAAAACCGGTGTGGTCAATATTCTGATGGAATATGGGCCAATCAGCAGCTGCTACCGGTGCGAAGGTCATTACGGAGGCTAAAACACCTACCATAAGGAGTCCGATGATCTTATCGTTCTTTCCAATCATTTTATAATCACCTATTTTTCTATCTAATCATTAAATATCACTTAATTTTCCTGTTTAATTCATTAAATATCTCTGTTGAATCTGAATACGCCCATCAGGAAGAATAATGCAGTGAACCCTAGAAGTACAGCTACATCAATCCATATGTCTCCAATACCTGCTCCTTTTAGCATCACACCCCTTAATGCATCGTTAGCATAGGTTAAAGGCGCGATTTTAGCTATTTGTTGGAATATCCAGGGCATGGTTTCTAGTGGATAGAATACTCCTGATATGAACATCATGGGCATGCTGAAAGGCATCACCATCTGGACATAGTCCTCTTGGGTGCTGACCCGGGCGGAAATCATGATACCAAAACCTACAAAACAGAGTGCAGTGAGTATCAGCAGTAATATGGTGAGGATCATACTACCGTTGATGGTAATTCCAAACAGTACAATAGCTGCACCGATGAGTATCAGGGCGGTTGAAGTTTGTATAACCAGTCTGGACACTATTTTACCACCTACCACCGTGGCGATACTGGTGGGGGTCATGAATAACCGGGCGAGTTCTCCTCTTTCACGTTCTCCTGCTAGTGATTCTCCCATACTCATCATAGCACCCATCATAACGGTCATAGCTATAATTGCTGGTACTAAATAGTCTATATACTTAATATCACCGTACTGTTTTACAATCTGGAAGTTTATGGCACTGGTGATCCCCTGGTAACTTATACCCATAAGAGCGGGGTTTTGAGTCATCTGTGCTGTGGCTTGAATTTCGGCAATTCCCATTTCAGCAGATATTCGCGTGAAGAGGGCTTCAGTTGAAGGAACCAAAATCTGCGTGGCCATTTGATCCGACGAATCCACATATATGGTCACCGCTTTGGCCTGCGAACTATCAATACCCTCATAATCAGTTGGAAGTATTATGGCGGCCTTTACCTGTCCATCCCTAACCATCTGCTTACCTACATCTGGATCCGTTATGATATCCTTCACATCATAGAGTTCCAAGCCTTTAATGGCGCTCAGGGTCTGGTCAGTAATGGGGCCGTCGCTTTGCGCTACAACTACCACTGGGAGGTTGTCGATAGTTCCACCCATACCATAACCAAATAATGCGATCATCAGTATGGGGAAAAGTAATATGGAAAGTAGACGTGGTTTATGCCTCCAGAGAACTAAAAGATCCTTTTTGATCATCCACATGAATTTTTTTCCTTCTAACATTCTTATTCACCTTCCACTTCATGTCTGGTGGTTACCTTCGTAAAAACATCCTCCAATGAGGGGTCTTTTGTTGATATGGATGAGATGTCTCCGTCATTTTCTATGATGGTATGTAGAACGGCGGTAACTGCATCTGGGGAATTGCTGATTTTCATGCTCACCCTTCCAGATTGATGGGGTGTTATTTCAAATATGAATGGGAGTTTTTCCAGTTCCTGTATCATTGGATCGCATAGGTTGTCAATTTTCATGCTTATCTCCCGGGCGTTGGCGATTTCCGCTTCCAGCATGCTCCCTTTAAGCTTATGGAATGAAGATACTTCGGCTACGTTTGAATTCTCTTCCAGGTCTTTCATGATCTTACTGATATTCATCCTGGTTGTTGAGCCGTTATCCTCGAGTATTTCATCTTTAAGTCTTTGTGGCGTATCATACGCTGCTAAAAGACCTTTATCTATTATACCCACATGGTCACAGAGCATATCTACCTCGTACATGTCGTGGGAACAGAGAATTATGGTGTGGCCGGTGTCGTTCAGTTCTTGGATGAGTTCCCAGAGCACTGCTTTGGTGGTGGGGTCTAATCCGATGGTTGGTTCATCTAAAAACAGGATGTCTGGCTGGTGTATCAGACTGGCTACCACTGAAACTTTCTGTTTCTGCCCCCCGGAAAGCTGTCTTACCAGTTTGTTCTGGGCATATTTGATATCTACCAGTTCCATCAGGTCGTTGATCCTTTCTTCTTTAAGGTCTTCAGGCAGGCCATAGTAATCTGCGCATAGTTCTGCATTTTCCCGGGCTGTTAAATCCCCATATAAACTTACTAATTGGGGGACCATCCCTATTTTTTGTCTTACTTCGTTTGGATGGTCTACAACATCATACCCAGAGACGTTGGCTGTTCCGGATGTTGGTTGGATAAGACAGGTTAGCATCTTAATTGTTGTGGTTTTTCCGGCACCATTAGGGCCTAAAAAACCAAATATGCTCTTGTCTTCTACTTTAAGGTTTAATTTGTCGACTGCCAAAAAATCTCCGTATTTTTTGGTCAGATCGAAGGTTTCTATAGCATATTTCATTTTATATTTCCTCAATTTCTTGCTACTCAATTTTTTACTTTTTTAAGGGAAAACATGTCTTCCATGAATTCTTGATATAGGTTGGTTTCACCAGGGTCTTGCCTTTTAGAAATTAGGTTTTTGATTCTTTCCAGGCTTTGTTTTCCTTCTGAGGTTATTTCATAATATTTTACATTTCTTTTCCCGTGATGTTCCCAGGTTCCCTTTATCAGTCCTTTTCTTTCAAGACCATGCAGTACAGGATAAATCATGCTGGCACTGGGCATTTTAGTATCAACAGAAGCGGCATTATGAAGTTGGGTCATTATTTCATATCCATGCTGTCTATTTTTACTTATAAGCCACAGGATAATGATTTTACCAAAACCTCTCATGAATCCTCTAATCATCTTCCTATCAGTTCTACTTAAATTTTTGATTTCTTCCTTGAATGTTTTTTTATCAGTTTCAATATTTTCTAAAGAGGTATCTCTTAGATTCGCACCATCGGGGGAATTAGAATCTTCTCTCATTAATTTTCACTCCACATTATATAACGAAAAATTATATATCAATTTTCGATATAGATTATCTTGATATATCATCATATTATATAAACCTATTGATTAATGATTAATAATTATAGAAAATTAAAAGGTCAAAAAGATTAAAGGACGATTGTAACAATTAAAACAGGAGTTCGATGATGAAAATAGGTTTTTCTACACTTTCCCTCTTTATGAAATCATTTGAAGAATGGCTGGAGACTGCTTCTCGTGATGGGTTTAATATGATGGAGATACTCTGTGAAGGACCGCATACCTGGCCCAGGATAGCATTAAGCTTTGGTCCGGAAGCTTTTCAAATATTTGAATCCTACGACATCGATGTTTACCTCCACTCACCCACCATAGACATGAACCCGGCCAGCCTCAACCCGGGAATGAGGGAGGAAACGTTGATCCAAACAAAAGAGACCATTGATATGGCTGTAATGATAGGGGCAAAGGCAGTAACCACCCATCCTGGATTAATCCACAGGTTAGAAGATAGGGTGAGGGAAATGGGGAAATTTTATTCTGTAGAAACATTAACTGAAGCCAACCAATATGCAAAAGACAGAGATGTACTGTTATCGGTGGAAAACATGCCCAACAGATACGCCTATTTCTGCAACACCGCCCAGGAACATTCATATTTCACTAAAGAAACGGGTGCACATGCAACTGTCGACCTGGGACATGCCAACACCAATGGAGATGTAGAACCGTTCCTGTCCCTGGAAAATATCAGTTACTACCATTTAAGTGATAACAACGGAGAAAAGGATCAGCATCTCAGTTTGGGAGAAGGCAACCTCAATTTAAATTTATTAAAAGGAATAGACAATGTTATAATTGAACTCAACAATTATGAAAATGTTTTAAAAAGCAAAGAAATTTTTATAAATTCAAGGGGAGTTAAGGATGTCCAGTAAAGTTTATTTCGCTGATTTAAGGTCCAGAAGCCAGCATGAAAACAAGGTAAATAAAATCAGGAGACTCTTCGATGAAGGCGGTCTTGATAAACTGGTTGGTATGAATGATTTAACAGCCATCAAACTCCACTTCGGTGAAAAAGGGAATGATTCCTTCATCAAACCAATCTTCATAAGAGCAGTGGTGGAAAAAGTATTGGAAAACAAGGGTAAGCCATTTTTAACCGATACCAACACGTTGTACTATGGGAGCCGACATAATTCAGCCGACCACCTGGAGACAGCCATATTAAACGGTTTTGATTACTCGGTTGCCGGGGCTCCCCTGATTATTGCCGACGGATTACAGGGTGAAAACTGGAAACCAGTGGGAGTGGGTTTAAAACATTTCAAAGAGGTTAAAATCGCAGGGGACATCTTAAGCGCTGATAGCATGATAGTGATGTCACACTTCAAGGGCCATGCCATGAGCGGGTTTGGAGGTGCGCTTAAGAACCTGGCTATGGGTTGTGCAGCTGCCCCTGGGAAAATTGAGCAGCATAAAATGAATAAACCAGTGATAACAGATGCGTGTACTGCATGCGGTGTTTGTATAGGTGAATGTCCCACCTATGCCATGTACCTGAAGGATGATAAATCACATATAGACTACGACATGTGCATCGCCTGTAACAACTGCCTGGAGTTATGCCCAGACTCTGCCATCACCTTAAACTGGGAGGATATACCCATATTCATGGAAAGGATGATGGAGTACTCCTATGGAGCAGTTAAAGATAAGCCCGGGAAGGTGGGGTACATCAACTTCCTCACGGATATCACGCCAGACTGTGACTGTGTACCCTGGAGTGATGCTCCCTTAGTCCCGGATATCGGTATTTTAGCATCGACTGATCCTGTAGCCTTAGACCATGCCAGTTTCAACCTGGTAAACCAGCAAAAAGGATTTAAACACTCACTGTTACATGGTAATTATGAGGAAGACGCTGATAAATTTAAAGGCGTCTGGAAACAGGTGGATGGGGTTATCCAGCTAAAATATGCTGAAGAGATAGGTTTAGGATCTATGGATTATGAGTTGATCACTGTAGAATAGGGTAAAATGGGGATAAATTGATCACTGCGGAATGAAATAGTTTCTACAGTAGATAAATAATGTATAATAAAACCATGAAATCTAATAACCATACCGATACAAACATTTCAATGAATACCAAGCGTATTGAGACTTTGGTAGATGGTATTTTCGCTATCGCCATGACTTTACTGGTTTTGACTCTAGAAGTTCCGCAAATTCCTTATCCCGCCACTAACGCCCAAATTCTGGATGTTCTCAGCGGTATGGCCCCCCAATTTTTCATCTATGCCTTGAGTTTTCTTCTTCTAGCTACATTCTGGAGGATTAACCATTCCCAGTTCAACCTCATTAAAAAGGCAGACCAGGGACTGGTGATGATAAATGTATTTTGGCTCCTGTTAGTGGCGTTAGTACCCTTTTCCACGAATTTGGTGGGGGATTACGGATATCTCACCGTCCCAATGGTATTTTTTCATTTAAATTTATTTTTAATTGGGGTACTTTTTAATCTGAACTGGCATCATGCAGCTAAACATAGTTTAATGGACGAATCAGTGGATAAAAATTTTGTAAAAAACCAGAGAATTATAAATTTAACTTTACCTGTCAGTGCATTAATAGCGATAGGATTGGCTTTCATCACTCCAGAATACAGTCCTATGGTTTATTTGGTTATTTTATTTGTTAAAAGGATTCATTTTTAATAAAGGAATCTTTTTATGTCTTCGTTGTTTCTACTGTAGAAATATTTTTTCCACCTATTTTTCTACAGTAGAAAAATTACTGTACACCAAAAACGTGAAATAAGCACAAAAAATCAAAAATCAATGCCCAAAATATCCTTTATATTATAAACAACCACATTTGCCCCGTTATACAATTTTTCCGGGACATCTTCCCCTTGTTGAAGAGTTAAAACACCCACATCTGCTTCTTCAATTGCAAGTAAATCATTGGAACTGTTACCCACCATCATAACCTTGTAATATTGTTTAAGATGTCGGACGATGTCTCTTTTGTCCCATGAATCGGCAGTGCCGCATACATTACCACGGGGGATATGTATATACTCTGCCAGTTCCTCTAATGATTTGGTCCGATCTCCTGAGGCAACGTATATTTCAACACCCCGATTTATGAGTTCTTTAATCACCTGGGGGACTTCTTTGAAAATTTTCCCACCTGCAGTTATGGTGAATTCGATTTCTCCACTATCGACGTTCATTATGAATCCAGATCCGCTGCAGATCTGTACGTTGTAATGTTTTTTTATCACCGCGTTTACAGTATCCTGGATATCGGATACCCGGGACTGGTCGTTTTTAAGGATATCCAGTATTAACTCTTTATCGATATCCTTACTGGAGTAGCTCACGCCGATATCTACTTTATTTTTCTCTAGAAAATGGCGGATGGTCTGTTGGGGTTTTGCCTTCATCACACATTTTGTAGGGTCAGTTTGTAGTACAACCAGCACCCTGTTTGTTTTATAATCAACTATATCAATGGTACTGATATGATCGCAGATAACTCCTGTTTTAATGTTTTTCACGGCACGATACCTTCTAATAAGGGTGCCGGAATTATCGAAGACCACTGCCTTTGCCTGTTGCATAAAATTCACTTGATTACTATAGGTTTTAAAGTTTTATCAATAAAGTCGGAAGTTCACCATATTCAACTGTGCTGTGATAAGGAAGTAGGCGCCTAAGACTATTAAAAATAATCCACAAATTTTCATTATAAGGCTATACTGCTTTTCACTCATAACAGTGGATCCTTTACTGCTGAAAAAGGAAACTACACTAAACCAGCCAAGATCAGCTGACCAGTGCCCTATTATGAATCCAATTAATCCTACCAGACCCGCCATTTCCACACCCTTGAATAAGAAAGCCAGGCCAATGGTAGCCCACCAGATGAAGAAATATGGGTTGGAAACGCTGGTTACAATCCCCTTCAGGACCGATCCATACTTACTGGATGGTTCTTCTGTATCAGAAACATCATTAAGGTCAACGGTGGATTTTGAAGTGATATAACCCATGTAAATAAGCATTATACCCCCCAAAGTCCCTATTATTATAGCAACTTCTGCAGAGCCAACCAGCCAGCTAAAACCGGCTAAAATGAAGATTATCAGAATAAGTTCCGTGATAAAATGGCCTAAAACCACTAACGGTCCTGTTAAAAATCCCTTTTTAACAGAATCTGAAACAGTCACAGTCAGCATCGGCCCGGGCACTAAGGCCCCTGATAATCCCACTCCAAAGGAAGTGAGGACAAATAAGATTAGCTCTAACATCTCATTTCACTATTTATATGTATTTTTTTGCACTGGTTTATTCCAGATATTTTCCATGTTATTTATGATATTTTCTGTCTTCATTCCAGGAAATTGATCGTCTGACCTACACCAGCTTTCAGTGCTTTTTCACGGATATTCCAGGCAGTGACTATGTCCTGCACAGCCAGACCAGTGGAGTCAAAGACAGTTATTTCTCCATCAGATTCCCTTCCAGGCTTATCTCCATTCACTATTTCACCAATCCGTGCATGAATATCACTTTTTCGGACAGTCCCTTCCCGGACCGGTATGTTTATTTCACCACTATGGCTGGCCTGGCTCCAGCAGTCAATAACTATCTTGGATTTTTCCATTAGATGGCTACTCAGTTCCTGTTTACCAGGGGCATCAGCGCCCATAGCGTTTATATGGGTCCCGTCATCTACCCAGCTTCTATGAATGATTGGCGTCCGGCTGGGGGTGGTGGTTGATATAACGTCAGAACCTTCAACCGCTTCCTGTATGGTGTCCACCGCACGGGCGTTTAAGCCAAGTTTGTCTCGAACCATTTTGGCGAAGGTTTCCCGGTGGGTGCATGTTCTACAGGAGACCTTAACTTCTTTGATATCCATAACCTCTTTTATGGCCATCGCCTGTGTAAAGGCCTGCATACCAGCACCTACCAGTCCCAGGATCTTTGAATCTTTCCTGGCCAGATACTTAGTGGCCACTCCACCGGCGGCACCAGTCCTCATGTTGGTGATCCATGTTCCATCCATAACGGCCAGGGGGAATCCGGTTTGTGGGTCTACCAGTTCAATTAATCCCATAACCGTTGGCAGATTATGTTCTTGAGGATTCCTGGGGTGGACGTTGACGTTTTTAACCCCTGCTTCATCCAGACCACGTATGAAACAGGGCATAATCCGCAGGTCGCCCTCATATTTGTTGAAAAACAGGTACATCTTAGAAGGCATCTGTACTTTACGGTTTGCATCAACAGAATAAGCTGTTTCCACATAGTCGATTATTTCTTTCATATCAGCAAGCTCTTGAATCTCGCTCTGTTTTAAAAGAAGGGTTTCTAACATTTTTTCTTTTCTCCCATGAAAAAATTAATTTGTATTATAAATTGGACTTTCCAGTAAATTAAAGATTTGGACAGGAAATAATATGATATGAAATCATGAAAATATCAATAATGGGAGAAAAATTCAATGAATTTAAAGGAAAGATTCTGGGAAGTGGATTTTCTGCGCGGCCTGGCTGTTATACTTATGATTGCCTACCATTTCATCTTTGACCTCAGTTTCTTCGGAATATATCCTTTAAACATCTTTTCAGGACTTTTATGGTTTTTACCCAGTATCATAGCGGGCATTTTTATATTCTTAGTGGGTGTCTCCCTCTATTTAAGTTACACCCGGGCGGAACTATTAGGTATCTATTCCAGTGGAAGAGATTTCTTTTTCAAATACCTGAAAAGAGGGCTCTGGATATTCTCCTTGGGACTGGTGATTACCCTGGCCACCTGGATATTCATCAGGGCCGAATTCATAGTCTTCGGCATCCTGCACTTCATAGGACTGGCCATAATCCTTCAATATCCTTTCTTAAAATCCAATAGAAATCATAAATATCTAAATTTAGCCGCCGGGCTGGTATTTATAGTAGCAGGGATTTACCTCGCTGGGTTTACCTTTAACTTCGATTGGCTGTTATGGCTGGGTTTTATTCCCCAAAATCTAGTTACTGTAGATTATTTCCCATTACTACCCTGGTTGGGGGTGGTTTCATTGGGAATATTCGTAGGGAGTATACTATATAAGGATTACCGGCGTAAATTTGCACTTCCTGATCTTTCCAGTTATTCACCCATTGAAACATTTTGTTTTCTTGGCCGACATTCCCTGGTAATTTATTTTATCCATCAACCTATTTTAATAACTTTATTATATATTTTAGGAGTTTTAGACATCTCATATTTGTTTTAAGCCTGATAAATACTCTAATTTTCGAAGATAAAATTTAGATGTTCTTAGAGTCAAATAGATAATGTAGAAAAAATTTTTTAAACAAGGGGATTGAATGAATCATCGTACCTCGAATTTGATAAAGTTCATCAAACTAGGAAAACCCCATCTAACCCTTGGTTTATTCTTTTACTTCTCTATTGGAGCTCTGATAGCCATCCTGCTCCATGCACAATTTGATATGGGTAAATTTTTACTGGGCTGGGTCATCATATTTCTTTCTGGATGGGCGGTTCATTATCACAACGACTATTTCGATTTTGAAACAGACCATTACACCCAACCAACACCCATCTCTGGCGGCAGCGGTGTTTTAATTGAACATCCTGAATGGAGAGGCTTATCCATATCAATGGCATTTATACTGATGGGTTTGGCCATCGCTCTTTCAGTAGCCTTCACCGTGATTTACTCCTATTCTTTAAACTTCATTTTATTTGTCATCATGGGCAACATCCTGGCCTGGTTTTATGCAGCGCCCCCTGTAAAATTATCATATCGTGGATTAGGAGAATTTGGAAACACGGCCATTGGATTTCTATTTCCCGCCATGGGCTACTTCAGTTTAATGGGAACCTTAAATCTACCTTTCTTCATTTTCGTCATACCCATACTATTTTTACAGATGTTATTCACCGGTAGTGTGGAAATACCAGACATGGAAGGCGATAAAAAGGGAGGTAAGAAAACCTGGATTGTATCCTGGGGCCGTGAATTCGGTTTCAGGTTAATTGTCCTATCCGGGGCTTTGGCAACCCTTTCATTTTTACTATTGCCATTCACCAATTTATTTCCATCAAACATGGATTTCCGGGTATTGACAGCTATTTCACTAATCATATTAACTTTAGGAATAATAGAAGTAGTGAAAAATCCGTTAGATAAAGAATCAGCAACTAAATTTTGCACCATCAACGTGTTTGCCCTGTTTTTGATGTCTATTCTAATCGATGCCTATTTTCTATATCTAGTAAGGTAAGATACCGAATGAAATTTGATATAATATCATCCGGATATTTTTGTTTAAAGTTTTTATACCTTGGCCAATTAAATTTATAATAATCTTGGATTCTTATATTGAAAATAAAAATCACATTCATAATCTTTAAATATATCCTACCCCTAGTTTGGTGTGC
>Ga0334887_1000623_pt1 | contig 55168 bp, 45 predicted proteins | sample GraSluR1_MG_10_FD_207217 | JGI IMG/M metagenome (GOLD analysis project Ga0334887, IMG submission 207217) | Sludge microbial communities from methane-producing bioreactor in Wageningen University, Netherlands - Granular Sludge_18_07-R1 | ecosystem: Engineered > Bioreactor > Anaerobic >...
GACAGGGTCACCCGTCTTTATCTACCTCTTCATGGCAAAAAGTGGGGAATTACCTTGGCCCTGCTACTGGGGAATTACCTTGGCCCCAAAGGCCCTAAAGTGGGGATATACCATGGCCCTCGACAATTAACCCCCGGTTTCCTAACCTCCTCAAATTAGGGAACTATCTGAAATGATTGAATATTATTTTGGCACATTTTCCATGCTTTTGCCGATTTTAGCAAGGTTTGGAGAGCTTTTCTCACACGGATTCACACACAGCAACGCAGGCTCTTCGGCCCGGTATTCGATCAACACGGAAGCAAACGCAGTTGAGATCAGACATGCGTCCTCCTCTATGTTGGCCTAACGTTTGCGTGAACGGCGGAGGATCACCCAAGGACATGATCCAATCTCTCCTGAGGTCACGCCTTATCAATCTGTTCTTTTATCCTTGTCATTTCCTGCCTTACATTCACAGGAATATCGTGACGGTTCGACCAGATATGAAGTTTCTTTCGAATGTTATCGAGCATCAACAGTCGCATAAGGTCTTTCTTTTCATCAGGAAACAGCGTTCGAATGAAGGCTGCCGGATCCTCATGTGAGCCTATGTGTCGAGGACCATGGTATATCCCCACTTAAAGGCCAAAAGCGCCAAGGTAATTCCCCAGTAGCAGCGCCAAGGTAATTCCCCACTTTTTCGTCCGCGCCAAAGGGGTGGACAAGAAGGGCATGACTCTGACATTCCTAAGACGTACCCAGTCTTGGAACAGGAGGAGCCATGGCAAGGAGGGATATACCGATGAACGAGGTAACAGAGACGATCTACCAGTGGCACAAGGGAATGAGGATCCAGCATATCAGCCGGTCGCTCGGTATCGACAGGAAGACCGTCCGCAAATATGTCGGCATGGCACGGTCCGCCGGCATAGACCGGCAGTGTGGATTGGGGTCGAATCTTTATCTGTGACAAATCGATTCACCTGTTGGTCGCGTACTCAGGAATGACGGTTTGACCCCAATCGCCCACCTGCCTCATTTTATTGATACTCGATCACAGCTGCAATTGCTGCCATAATCTCTTCCATTGCTGTTGATGAGATGCTTCCCAGTTTCTTCGCCAGTCTTTCTGTCGAAACGCTTCTTATTTGGAGAGCGGCGGCGGCGGATGTTTTGTCGAGACCAACCCATACATCTCGGCGCGAAGCGATCTCAATACTCAAGAATCTCTCCCGTCTCCAGATCGTCCGCCCTCTCCTACCCGTACTCCACCGAGATCTCTCTGGCCTGTTTGGCCATAATCTTTCTGCGCTCTTCCAGGGGTAGCTTCAGAAATGCCTGACGCTCAATGAGGGTGATGGGTTCCCGTAGACCTGCCGTGCCCCGGGAATATGTTATTCCGTAATCCATAGCTTGATGTGGTTGACAAGATCCTTGACGAATTTTCCCAGCGACCTGTCCATCTGCTCTGCGTGCTCCAGGTCCATGGCGTTCACGAGATCCTCCGTGTATTCCAGGCCGCCGAGAGGGGGAGTGATGCCGGCATTTCTCATCGCATTCCTCAGCAAGTCTTTGTAGCGGTCCCGGTCGCATTTCTGGTCCGGTGCATCGCAGCCTCTGCCGAGGACGGTCCTGAAAGCAGACGAGTCCACGAGGAGCCAGCGCTCAATGTGGGGGTCCGGTATCGCCGTGACAACAAAACCTTCGTAGCCCTCGCTCGCCTTATCAATTATTCTCTTCCTATCTCTGTAACGGCTGCAGTTGGCATCTGAGGGGAATTGGGGTCGAATCTTTATCTTTGACAAATCTAGTCACCTGCTGGTCACACATTAATGCGAAGGCTCGGAAGGCTCGGGGTCAGGCCTTGCAATACGACAGGGCAGCCTTGGGGCCCTGCTGATTTTCATGTTCTTTGTTTCTTACAGGTAGCCCAATAATCCGTTAACGGGCATTTCCGGATATATCCGATCATGGTTGATTATGTCTGTTGGACGGGGTTAAGGCGTTCTTACGGTTACAGCTTTCTGTACCTCGTTGCCCTGCCCATTCCAATCCTTTCGATCTTCTTGAGGGTAACCAGTCTCTTCAGGGCCTGGAGCACCGTTGGTCTCGCTATACTGGTATCCCGGCAGATCTCAAGAGGCGATGCTTCGGGCACCTTCTGCAGATAGCTCCATACCTCCTGCTGTTTCGGAGAGAAAAGCTTCTCCACATCCTCGCTTTCGAGCAATTTAATAGCCATCTCGGATTGTGCGAGCAGGATGTCGAGGAAGAAATTGAGCCAGGGAAAAATGTCCTCGGTCTTTTTCCCGAAGGTCTTCTGGCTCTTGACGAGCGCCAGGTAGTAGCTGTTCTTGTCGTCTTCCACCAGTTTCTCATGAGAGACATAGGGCACGAAAGCATACCCTTCCTTGAGGAGGAGCAGGTTTGTGAGAATCCGGGAGACTCTTCCATTGCCATCCTGGAAAGGATGGATCTTGAGGAACTCCGCCAGGAAGTTGCCGATTATGAGAAGGGGGTGGTGTTTCTTCTCTTCGAGGGCCGGCCCCGCCCAATCCATAAGCTCCTGCATTTCCTTGGGCGCAAGGAAGGCTTTGGTCGGTTCAAATACGATCCCGATACTCTTCCCGTTTTGATCGAACATCTCGACCGTGTTTTCCGTTTTCCTGTAATCTCCCCGATGCCTCTGGTCCTTGTCTACGTACTTGAGCAGCTGGTTGTGAAAGTGTTTGACCGTGTTCTCACCGAACTTTATAGACTTCCAGGAATCGAACACATTGCGAAGCAGTTCGTAGTATCCCTGCACTTCCTGCGAGTCCCTGTCGGTGAACTTCTTCGCGGTAACGCCCTGCATCAATTTCTCGATTTCACTGTCGGTGAGCTTCACTCCTTCAATGCGGGTGGAAGCCCCGGTAGAAGTAACCAGCACGGATCGCTTTAAGCGACCCAGGGTCTGCGGGTTAATTTGCAGCCCGCCAATCCAGCGCCCCTTGATTTCGTCGATCCTGGCTATCTTCGACAAAACCTCTGAAGGCAGGCGGGTCAGTCTTTTGTCAAAGCGGTTAGTCCCGGTCATAGAGTCTCTTGTGTATATAGTTAGCTATATCCGATTATATTCAATTGTATCTATTGTGTCAAGCTAGACCACTGATGAGATGTTTCAAAGAATTGCGGCCGGAAGGCGCGGGGTCAGGCCTTGCCATGCCACTTTGTCCTGGCCCAGTCTTCTGTTGAGAGAAGTAATAGCTCTTTGGCAGCTCCGGGCGGTCAGAGAGGCCGCTCCGGGAATGTCGCCGCTCTTGACACTAAGTAACGTATAGGTTACCATGATGACTGAGAAAGAATACGAGTTGAGGGAGTTTCTGTGGAATGGGTCGTCTCCGTTCGGAGATTGGTTTGAGGTTCTCGATGCGCCGGCCGCGCGCAAGATCACCACAGCCTTGTATCGGTTGCAGTACGGCAATTCTTCGAACGTAAGATCGTTAGGCGACGGTGTGTTTGAGTATAAGATCGATCATGGTCCCGGTTACCGCATCTATTTCGGAAGGGACCTGAAGACGCTTATAATCCTGTTGTCCGGAGGAACCAAGAAGAGACAGGGTAGTGACATCGAGAAGGCAAAGGTCCTCTGGTCGGAATATAGAAGACAAAAGAGGATGGGGAGATAGCCATGGCGGTTACAAGAGCATTCAGGGAAACGGTGATAAGGAGGGCGCTCAGCGATGCACAATACCGCAGGGGTCTTCTGGCGGAGGCCGTGAGCGAGATCCTTGACGGTAATTTAGATGCGGGGAAGGCAATGCTCCGTGACTACATCAACGCGACGATCACATTCCCCGAACTTGCCCGCAGACTGGGCAAGTCGAGCAAGAGCATTCACCGCATGTTCGGCCCGGGCGGCAACCCCAGAATGGACAGCATCGTCGGGGTTCTCAGGGTGCTGCAGCAAGAGGAGAAGGTGAGGCTGACGGTGAAGACGGCTTGAGTGGGGCCAGTGGGGTCAGGCCCTGCAATGCCAGGACCCCATATCTTCTCGTCGCGTGTCTTCAGGACGTCTGTGATCAATGGAAGTGGCCCTGCCTTGTTTGTCATCCTTCCATTTCTTCGACCGGCAGTATCTGCTTTCCATGGCAGACTGTAAGGATGGAGACTCTGATCTTCTCTATCCGGTATATTATCCGGTAGTTGCCGTGTATCAGCTCTCTTATGTTCTGATCGCTGGTCTCCGGCAGAGGGCGGCCGCTCTGCGGGAATGTCTTGAGGCGGCCCACTTTGCTGAAGATGGTCTTAACCCACTTTTCCGCGGCGGAGGGATTATCGCGTGCTATGTACTGCGCTATCTCGGAAACCCTCTCGACTGCAAGGGGGGACCAGAGGACCTTCACCTCTTGATCCGTTTCAGCACGGCCGCCATCGCGTCATCGTGCTCGATCCCCTTGCCGTCCTCTATCTGGCCGATCGATGCGTGGACATCCTGAAGCAGCTCTATCCTCTCCTGCATCGCCTCGTATTCCCCCGCGTCCAGCAACACCGCCACTCCCTTCCCGTGCTGCGTGATAATGAGGGGTCTTTTCGTCGTGCGCACCTGCTTCAAGAAAGAAGCGATCCCCGTCCTGAACTCGGACATCGGCCGGATATCCTCATTGACCTTGAGTCTTTTCATACTCCACCTCGCATAAAGTACGTACAGTATAGCGTACAAAAGACTTTCAGGCAACCCTGTTTATCGCCAGCGTTTGGCTCGCCCGGGTATGCCCGGGGACGTTACTGTCTCCGCACCGCATGTTCGGCCCGGGCGGCAACCCCGGAATGGACAGGATCGTCGGGGTTCTCAGGATGCTGCAGCAAGAGGAGAAGGTAAGACTGACGGCGAAGGCGGCTTGAACGATCCTCAAGCACATTAAGCAACACGTTGGGCCCATCCGCGTGAGTCCCCGTCGCCGGCGAGATGGGAGAGGTCAATGATTCTCTTTTCCGGTCACAACGTCTTGAGGAACCGTTCTATCTCTTCCTTGTGTCTGGCTACGTAGGCGCAGCTCGGTTCCTCGCCGCATTTTCTGCATTTCAGGTCGTACGCGGAGTTTGTGCTCCCGCACCGCGGACACCTGTAGTTCTCGCCGGCCTCCCGCAGCCACTCTTTGTACCCAACGGCTCCGATCCGCTCAAGGTCGTCCCGGAGCTCTATCCTGTGAGGTCTTTCAGATTGAAACTGTATCAGGTGATCGCAGGGATACTCCGGGCATGCAATGCAGAAATCGATTCCCCGCCGGGCGGCGCAGAGCCGCATCCTGCATTCCGCACAGTAGGGCCCCCGCTTATCCGACCGGCATCCGTAACACCTGGCCGCATCCTCCGAAACCTGATATCGTGCCGCTATTCCCTTAAGCCTTTCCGGGTCTTCCTGCGTGGCGATGAACAGGGAACAGGCTTCACAATAGAGGCCGCACATGGCGGCCAGCTTCTTATCGGGTTCTCCGGGGTGGACGTCCTTTCCTTGCATAGCATCTCCTGGTCCTTTGAATGCTTCTCCGGTCTCTCTGAAGCCTTCCCGAAAAGACCTACTTGCCGCCTTTAGGGCACTGCTTCTTGCAGTCGTGGTAGCCCTGCCAGCATATCTTGTGTCCTTCGGGAGTCACATACCTTCCGCTGGTGCTGTCCGACTTCGTGTACTGGGCCATGCAGGAATTCTTGGCCGCCTCGCATTTTTCGATACAGCCCGGCGCCGGCTTGTCGGCTGCCGCCGCGGCCGTCAACGAGAACATCAACAGGAAAATTGCAGAGAAAACAAATTTCATTCGATCCTCCTTTCGGATGCCTTGCGCAACCTGTTGGTCAGCGTCATGGACACGAAAACACTTCACGGCATCTGTCCCGCAAAATATCACTCATGCGCCTCTATATGTCAACAAGATTGAAAGGGTCGAAGGCAAACGGCAACCCCACAATGGACAGCATTGTCGGGGTTCTCAGGGTGCTGCGGCAAGAGGAGAAGGTAGGGTTGGTGGCGAAGACGGTCTGAATGGCGGTTTTTCTATTGCATAAAGACAAAAATTTGGATAAGAAGAGACTAACCAAACGGGTGCGGGGCATCCTTTGAGGCCCATGGTCCATGGGACGATCGAAGAAGAATGGTCTTTTCATTGTGTCTCAAGGGCTTTGGCCCGGCTACAGGAAAGGCAGGTGTATCCATGCAGGGTTTTCTTGATCGTACGTTGCTTGTACTGGGGGATGAAGGGATCGAGGCGCTTTCGGCTCCCCTCATCGCCATTGCGGGACTGGGAGGAGTGGGCGGAGGCACCTTCCTGAACCTCGTCCGCTGCGGGGTGAAGCGGTTTCGACTCGCCGAGAACGGCGTATTCGACGCCCCCGATTTGAACCGTCAGGCCGCAGCCTTCGCGTCCACTCTGGGGCGGCCGAAGATCGAGGTGTACGAAGAGCTTGCCCGGGGCATCAACCCCGAGGTCGAGCTCGAGCTTTTTCCGGAAGGACTGCTCGCAGGTAATATCGAGCGGTTTCTCGAAGGCAGCGATGTCTATGTCGGCGTCATCGATGTCGAAAAAGGTGCGGATGTCAAGGCGATGACCCCGGAGATGCTCAAACGCTTCAATATTCCCCTCTTTTCAGCCATGGTGGTCGGCTTCGGCACGATACTCGTGGCCCACCATCCGGAAGGCATGATGCCCGATGAGTTCTGGGGGCTGGTAAAGAAGAGGTCCTCCGGCACGCGTTTCCCATCCTTCCTGTCCCGCAGGTTCGGATCGACCGTGGCCGAAAGGGTGGAGAATTCCTTCGCGGCCGGCAAGGGTCCGTCAACAAGCATCGGCGGAGCCTTCGCGGGCGCAGTCCTCGCCTCCGAAGTCATGGCCTATCTTCTCCAGGGCACCGGTCTTGTCGACAGGAAAGCCATCTTTGCCCCAGGATTCCTGGTGGTCGACCCCATGAGACCGGCCATGGAAGTGGTCGAAGTTACGGCGCACTGACCTCATCACCTGCTGACCAGTACAAATACACCCGTGGCCGGTGGGTCAAGCCTGTAATAGCGTTTCAGAGAATCGATCCTCCTCGGATCGAGGGCAACACCCCTGCTGACGAGAAGAAGGCCCGTACCGCTGTGCACGTCCCGTGACAGAACCTGGCCCGGGTACAGGTCGTCGGGGTGCAGTTCTTCTTCCACGGTGTGCGTCATGGAGGAGATCCTCTCGATCCTTTCCTTTGCAACAGTCCGAAGCGCGTCGAACAGATGAGGGTCGAGCCGGGACCCCGAGGCAAGTCCTATCACTGCCAGGGCCTTTTCGGGAAGGTGCGTCGGGAGCAATCTGACGAAAGTGTCGGCGACCGCAATGATACGAGACCCGAGAGGTATGTCGTCACCGCTCAATCCGTCGGGAAAACCTTTACCGCCGTACTCTTCGTGGTGGTGCCTGACCAGAAGAGCGGCTTCGCTAAGAATCTCGCAGGAATCGATGGAGGCCTGACCTCTGACGGGATGCTTTCTGTATTCGGCTGTTTCGAATGAGGTCAGAGAATCGACCTCCTTGAGGAGTATGGCGTCGGGGATCCCTATCTTGCCGATGTCGTGGAGCTGGGCCGCAATGGCAATGTTCCGGACGTCCTTCGCTTCAAGGCCCATCTTTCTGGCCATTTCCGCGGAAACGAGGGCGACGCTGTTGGAGTGGCTTGCCATACGGTTGTCTCTGAGTTCCATAAGATTGGATATGGTGACGATGAACTCCCGGAAGTTCCGCTCCAGTTTCTGATTGAGCTCTGTGAGGTCCCTGTTCTTGTACGTGAGCTCCACGGTCTGTTCCTGAACATGTATCTCGAGCTCGGCGCTCCATTCCTTGAGCCGCTCATTCTGTTGTCGCGTCAGTTCCGTAAGATAGCGGTTCTCCCTGACCAACCTGTTCGCCTCCACTGCCCATCTTACGGCGGCAATGAGGTCGTCGTTGTTCCAGGGCTTGAGAATGTACCTTTGCGCACCGCCTTTGTTTATGGCTTCCATGGCCAGCATCATGTCGGCATGGCCGGTGAGTACGAGTCTTCCCGAGTCCGGCGAGAGCCTTCTTGCCTGCTCCAGAAACTCAGCCCCCGTCATGCCGGGCATGCTCTGGTCCGACACGATCACAGCCACTTCATTGACCTGCAGCAGATCCAGCGCTTCCTTGCCGGATCGCGCCGTCAGGATCTCGTAGTCTTCTTCAAGGAACAGTCTCCTCAGGGCACTAAGGATGTGCTCCTCATCGTCAACAAAGAGGATTCTTACGGGTCTCTCCCGCACCCTGTCATCCATCGCCGTTTCCGATGATCTTCAGAAAAATGTCCACGATGGCCGGATCTGAGTGTGTGCCCTTTCCCTCCACCAGTATTCTCGCGGCCTTTCCTGAGTCCATGGCGCCACGGTAGGGGCGGGCGGAGGTCAGAGCATCATAAATGTCCGCAACGGACACGATCCGCGCCTCAACGGGTATTTCATCACCCTTCAGGTTCGCGGGATATCCCGTCCCGTCGTACTTCTCGTGGTGAAAGAGGATGATGTTGATGACCGCCTCGGGAAGCCTGGCGAGCCGTGCCACCTCTGCACCCCATCGTGAGTGATTCCTTACGATCTCCATTTGTTCCGGGGAGAGAGGTCCGCTGAAATTCAGGATAACCTCGGGAACTCCTATCTTTCCACAGTCGTGGAGCCAGCTGCCGTGCTTGATGAATGTCCTCCGGTCGTCCTCGAGACCCATCAGCTCCGCCATTGCAAGGCTGTACTGCGCCACCCTGTCACAGTGTCCTCTGGTGTAGGGGTCCTTGAGTTCTATCGTCTGGGCAAGGGAGTACAGCTTCGACTCGTCGGCCTGCCGCAGGGAATGTACCATGTCATGGCGGTTAATGGAATCGAAGACCACGTTCCTGAACTCCTCCACATCCCAGGGTTTGGTAAGAAACTTAAAGACCTCTCCTTTGTTGATGGCGTCTATGGCGGCATGAACGTCGGCGTATCCCGTCATCATCACCCGCACGCTCTCGGGAGACAGGAACTTGGCCTGCTGCAGGAAATCGATCCCGTTCATCCCAGGCATGAGGTTGTCGGATATTATGACCGAGACGGCATTTGTCTTCAGTAATTCCAGGGCGTCGAAGGGGCTGGTGGTGGCCAGAATGCGAAAGTCCTGATCCATGAAGATCCTCTTCAGGGATCTGAGGATGTTCTCCTCATCGTCGACCAGCAATATCGTTGCTGCCGGATACATCACCCACCTCCTGAATGGGAATCCTGACCGTCATCGTCGTTCCTTTGCCGACCTCGCTCGCCACCGTGATCTCGCCGTTGTGTTTCGCCATGATGTCACAGGCTATGCTCAATCCGAGACCGGTGCCTTTTCCGGCCTCCTTGGTGGTAAAGAAAGGCTCGAACAGCCTTTTCTTGTTCTCGTCGGAGATGCCGCACCCCGTGTCCGAGATCGACACGAATACATCCTGCCCGTCATGCCACGTCTTTATCCTGATCTCTCCGTATTGTGCGATCGAGTGCGCCGCATTCACGAGAAGGTTCATGAAGACCTGGCTGAGCTGCCCGGGGTTGCATCGCGTCCGGGGTATCTCACCATAATCCTTCCTGAGTTCCCCCTTGTACTTCAGTTCATTCCAGACTATGTTCAGGGTTGTCTCCAGAACGCTGTGGATGTCGGCCATCGCGAATGCCGTGTCATCGACGCGGGAGAAGGATTTCAGGTCCTGAACGATCTTCTTCACCCTGTCGGCGCCGTCCAGAGACTCCTCGATGAGATTGCCTATGTCTTCGAGTATGTAGCCTATCTTGAGGTCTTGTCTGCTTGATTCGGTACGCTCCAGTATCGCCGCGCGCCGCGTGTCATCCGCCTCTGAAAGCTCCCGAAGCGCCCTTTCCTGGATCTCGCAGAAATCACGCAGCCTGGCCGTGTACTTCCGGAGCGAGTTCAGGTTGCTGATGACGAACCCCGTGGGGTTGTTTATCTCATGGGCGACACCTGCCGCAAGCTGCCCTATGGATGCCATCTTCTCCGACTGGATGGTCTTTTTCTGTGATTCCTTGAGTTCCTCGTAGGCCTGCAGGAGCTCCACGTTCTTCTCCTCCAGCTGGAACAGCACATCGCGAAGCCTTTCTTCGGCCAGTCTGTTTTCCGTTATGTCCTTTATGGTCCCCTCGTAGTAGACCACACCCGTGTCGATATTGTGTATGGCCCGAGCGTTTATCGAACCCCAGAACGCCCCTCCGTCCTTTCTACCGTGGAGAACGACAAAATCACTCACATATCCGTCGTTTTTCAGTTGCTCTGCAAACGCCGCTCGTTCTTCAGAGCGCAGATAGAACTTCCCGGTGGTGTTGACGTCCTGCACCATTTCTTCGGGAGATCCGTACCCGGCCATCCGTGCAAAAGCCGGGTTCACGCTGAGGAAGCGGCCTTCCGTGGTGATCTGGAATATCCCTTCCGAAGCGTTCTCAAAGATGTTCCTGTATTTCCTCTCGCTCTCCCGAAGGGCCTTTTCCGCCTCTCTCTGGCTGATAATGTTCCAGACGGAGTCCATGAGAAGGGTAAGCTGGCGGACGTCCGACTGATCGTAATCCATCCCCTTGTTCGCCACACCGACAACGAGCACAATCCTGTTCTCGACAATGACCGGTATGGTAAGAAACCGGTGGAGTGCGGCATGTCCTTCGGGGTACCCTTTCTTCCATGGATGGGGTGCCTGAAAGTCGTTGATGATGATAGGCTTGCGCTGTCTCACGGCTTCTCCCCAGATGCCGGTGTTGTCCAGATCGTATTTGACCTTCGGCCCCTGTATGGTGCATTCCTTGTGCACCTCTTTTGACCATGAGTTCAGGGTAAACACCTTTGATTCCTCATCATAGAAGTAAATATAGCCAATCCTGCTGCCGGTTATGGCGATACACTTCTCGAGACTGTAGTCGAGGATGTCGTGGATATGCCGGGCACCGTATTGATAGATGTCGTAGAGGCTCTGCAACCTCGACTCGTTCAATCGGCCCTGTCTCTCCGCCTCCCTTCGCTCCGTTATATCGCTGGCAAAGACAACCACCTTCTCCACCCGAGCCGTATCGCCAAAGACAGGATAGGCATAGATATCATACACCTTGCCCTCCCTGTCGTCAGAGAAGTGGACGGGCGTTCCCGTTGTGAAGACCCTGTCGAATTCTGTCTTTCGTCTTGTCGCGGTCTCCGGCGGTAAGTAGTCGTACAGACAGCTCCCTACGAGCCGGGTGATATCTGTGCCCAATCTGCGGGCTACCATCTGGTTTGCCACCAGAACCGTCCCGGAGCGGTCGATCATCAGCAGCGTCTCCGTGGTGGCGTCGATAAGGGAACGCAGGGTCGTTCTGCTCTCTTCGATGGCATGCTGTATCTGCATCTGTTGTGTTATGTCCTCGCAACTCATGATGGTCTCACCCGTCGGCAGTTGCACGGGAACAAATCGTATGGTTTTTGTGTCGCCGTTCTTGCATTTGACCGCATACACCCGGAATCTCTTCCTGTCGATGTCGGCTTTCCTGAGATCGTCGATCCATGCCGCAATGGTCGCATGCCTGTACTCAGCCTCCGGGTAGGCCCTCCTGAACCATTCCTTCCCGTTGGGGATATCTTTCAGTTCGTAGCCGAGGATCTCCTTGAACATCTCGTTCGCATATGTGAAATTGCCGTCGCGGTCAATGAGGAGCATTCCGAAAGGAGCATTCTCCGCGAGCGTGAGAAATTTCTGCCTTTCTTCCAGGAGTGCGTCTTCCCCCCTCCTCCTGTCCGTCACGTCCTTCACTATGCCTTCGTAATAGAGAAGGTCGCCGCTCGTGCTCAAGGTTGCACGCAGATCAAGGCTCACCCATATGATAGATCCATCCTTCCTGCGATATCTGGTCTCGAATCCAGGGACCTTTCCGTTCTGGTCCAGCTGGTCGAGAAGAATCGTGCGGTCGCCTGGGTCCACATAGAGTTCGGTGGTTATGTCTGCAATCTGCGTCACGAGATCCTGAAAGGAATCGTATCCAAGCATGTGGCAGAGCGCGGGGTTTGCCATGAGAATCCGTCCGTTCCGTGTTGTTCGCAGGAGACCTTCTGTTGCATTTTCGAAGAACGATCGGTACTTCGTCTCGCTTTCCCCTATGGCACGATTCGCTTCTTCCAACTCCCTGACTTTTTCTTCCAGCTTCCGCGACAGCACCTCACCGTATTCCTCCAGCACCTCCGCGTCCCTCGGCGTTCCTTTTTCCACATCTGCCGATGCCTGTTCGAACTTGAGGAGCACTCCCTCCACAAGGGTGACCAGCTCGTCGGACATCTTGGGTTTCAGGATAAAGAGGTCGGCTCCCAGGTTGAGGGCCAGCTCCTCGTCTTTCTCATTCGTGAAGGTCCCCGTCAGAAGAATGAAGGGAATCCCCTTCAACCGGGGATCGCTTCGCCACTCCCTGCACAGTCTGAAGCCGTCCATGACAGGCATGAGCACATCGGATATTGCGATGACCGGGCGGTCGCGTCGTGCCTCTTCAAGCGCTTCGAGCCCATTCGTCGCCGTCTGCACCGAGAAGCCGCGCTTCTGGAACAGGGCGGTAAGATATTTGAGGTTGCTCTCCTCATCGTCGACGATAAGCATCTTTCTCATGGTCGCTGATTCCTCGCCGCAGACAATATGTGTTTATCGCACTATTTCGCCCGTGCTAAAGGAACCTCCGGCTGCGCTGTCACAGTCGGTCCGGAAGGGAGCCGGGGATCTCACCTGTCGAGAACTTCTCGGACTTTCAGGAGAAACTCGTTGAGCACCAGCGGTTTGGCCACAAAATCGAACTCTCCTTCCCGTATACCCTTTTCCAGTATGACGTCCTTCGTATATCCGCTGATAAAGATCGCCTTTATCCGGGCATCCTTTTTCTTTGCCTCCTCATAAACCTCGCGGCCGTTCTTCTTCGGCATCACGGAGTCCACGATAATAAGGTCCAGCCTGTTCTCCCGTATGATCTTTTCTATCGCGTCCTCACCGTCCGCGGCCTCTATGGTCCTGTAACCGTACTGCCGGAGGGCATCGAGGATGAAGTGTCTTACCTCTTCATTGTCTTCGGCAACAAGGATAGTCTCGCTCCCCCTTGCGGCCGAGGCCGTCCCGGCATCGCGCTCTTCCTGGACCGTCGTCATGACCATCGCTGGCAGGTAGATGTGGAAGGTCGTACCGTGTCCCGTCTCGCTGTGCACGGTGATATATCCGTCGTGCTGCTTGACGATTCCATAGACAGTGGCGAGACCGAGCCCTGTGCCCTTCCCGGTTTCCTTCGTGGTGAAGAAGGGATCGAAGATCTTCTCCAGCGTTGCCTCATCCATCCCCTCCCCGGTATCGGAGACGCCTACCAGAACATACCGACCGGGTCTTCCGAATCCGTGGGTCCTCGCGAATTCGTCTCCCATATCGACAGTAGCCGTTTCTATCGTGAGCATCCCCCCTCCGGGCATGGCATCCCTCGCGTTCGTGGCCAGATTGAAGAGAACCTGGTCTATCTGCGACCTGTCGGCCATGACAACCGTCTTCTCTCTTGTGAGGTTCGAGGCCCGCAATTCGATGTCCTCCGTCAGGAGTCTCTTGAGCAGCTTTTGCGCAACCCGTATGGTATCGTTAATGTCGAGAGGAGCGAGCGTTACAGGCTGCTTCCTGCTGAAGGTCAAGAGGTTGCGTATGAGGTCGGCCGCTTTCCGCGAGGCCGAGATTATCTCGTTCAGGAACGGCCACAGAGGGCTGCCTTTCTCGAGATTCATCTGTATGAGGGAGGCGTATCCCATGAGAGCAGTCAGAATGTTATTGAAATCATGGGCGATACCTCCCGCCAGCGTTCCTATGGATTCCATCTTCTGGGCCTGACGGAGCTGCGATTCGAGGTGTCGTATCTCCGTTATGTCTTCACAGGTAATCAGGCGCTCACCCGAAGCGAGGACCGAGAGGATAAAATTCACGACCTTCTGAGTTCCGTCCTTGGATGTAACGGTAAAGACCCTGTGGTCCTGTGTCCCGGGTTCGGCATCATTGAAACCTTCCACCCAGTGTGTAATCGTCATGTACTGGTATTCCGCATCCGGATATGCTTTTCTGAACCATGTCCTGATATCTGGCGCGTCGGACAGGTCATACCCGAAGAGCCGGGTGAACCTGTCGTTGATGTATGTCAAACGACCCTGTCTGTCTGTGAGGACCAGCCCGAAGGGGGCGTTGTTCGATATTATCTGCAACTTTTCCCTCTCCTTAAGCACATCCTTCTCGGCATTTCTGCGTACAGTGATGTCCTCGGCGGTCCCCTCGTAGTACAGGATGGCGCCCGTTGCGTCCTTCACCGCCCGTGCGTTGACGGAGGTCCATATGACGCTTCCATCGGCTCGGTACACCCGCGCCTCAAAATTCGTCACCGCTCCCTGCGCCTCCAGGATTGTCCGGTATCTCTTCCTGTCTTCAGGATCAACGTACAGTTGCCGGCCGATATCGTTGACGCCCTTTATCATTTCCTCCGGTGATCTAAAACCGTGTATGCGCGCCATGGCTGGATTGACGCTGATGAAGTGCCCTTCGGGCTCTGTCTGAAAGATACCCTCCACAACGTTCTCGAAGATCGAGCGGTACCTCTCCTCGCTAACCAGAAGGGCCTCTTCCGCCTGTCTTCGCGCTCTCGCCTCTTCCGCCTCGCCGAGCGCCCGCCTTATGGCGAAGGGAAGCCTCTCGGGCCGGTCTTTCAGGACGTAGTCCACAGCCCCGAGCTTGATAAGCTCAATGGCGGTTTCCTCTCCGATCGACCCGGAGACACAGATAAAAGGAACGTCCGGACATATCTTCTTCGACAGATTGAGCGCGCCGAACGCGTCAAACCCGGGTAGTTTGAAATCGGCCAGGATCACGTCAAAATGTTCGTTCCGGAGACGGGAGGCAAATTCGTCTTCCCTTTCAGCCCGGACCATGTGAAGATCGTAGCCTGCGTCTATCAGCAGTTCCCTGATGATCTCGAAATCCTGAAAAGAATCTTCAAGATACACTATATTCAACATCACCCCCTGCCTCACAGCTTCTCTCACGCCCCCTCATCCGGAGGCAGTTCATTGATCAGGGCCCAGAACACCCCTATTTCCTTCACCGCGTCAACAAAACTCTTGAAGTCTACCGGCTTGACCACGTAGGCGTTGACGCCCAGCTCGTAGCATTTCTTAAGGTCAGGTTCCTCCCGGGAGGAGCTAAGTATGACGACCGGTATTCTCCTTAGCTTTTCGTCTCCGCGGATAGCCTTGAGAACCTCTATGCCATCCATCCGCGGCATCTTGATGTCCAGCAGTATCACTGCGGGGTCCCCCTTCCTGCGCGTCTCATATTGGCCTTCATATCGCAGGTATTCCATGGCCTCCACCCCGTCCCTCACGGTCGTCACGCGATTGGCCAGATTGTGTTCGGCGAGGGCCTCAAGGGTCAATTCGATATCCCTGGGATTGTCTTCCACGAGCAGTATAGGCCTCAGATCGTTCATTATTTCTCCTCCTCATTCTTCGGCAATGCGAAACAGAACGTCGCCCCCTTTCCCGGTTCAGCCTCGGCCCAGACCCGGCCTTCGTGCCGTGCGATGATCCGGTAAACATTGGCCAATCCGATACCGGTACCTTCGAAATCCTCCGGGGAGTGCAGGCGCTGGAACACCCCGAACAGCTTGCCGGCGTATTGCATGTCAAAACCGACTCCATTATCGCGCACGAAGAAGACGTATTCCCCGTCCTCTTCCCGGAATCCGATCTCTATCCGGGCCTTCTCCCTGGGGCGGGTAAACTTCACCGCGTTGCCGACGAGGTTCAACCATACCAGGCGGAGCATTGAATGGTCACCGTGTACGCGAGGAAGCCCCGCCACGTCCCATTCGATATCGCGCCCGCCGATGTCCGCCTTTATCGATTCCACGACTTCCTGAACGACCCCGTTCATGTCAAGGTCCGCAAGACACATCTCCTGGCGGCCTGTCCTGGAAAACTGCAGGAGGTCATCGATGAGAACGCCCATCTGACGTGCCGAATCAGTGATGGTGTCCAGGTAGTGGCCGCCTGTTTCGGGAAGCGAATCGTGGCACCGCCTCATCAACAGGTCGGCATACCCGCTGATATGCCTCAGCGGAGCCCTGAGATCGTGCGACACGGAATAGGCGAACGCCTCCAGCTCCCTGTTCGCCGCTTCGAGCTGTGCCGTACGCTGCCCGACCCGATCTTCCAGGTCGGCGGCCTGTTGTCTCGTCTCCTGCAGCAAGCGGGCCTGCTCTATGGCAATGGCGACCTGTCCGGCCACTTCGCCCGCTATCTCTGTCTCTTCGGCACTGACGGCCCTCGGCTCTTCCCAGCCCATGACCAGTGCGCCGTATATTTCCCGGGCGGACACGAGCGGGGCACTGATGAAGGACCGCACATCCCCGGATTGAAACATCTTTGCCATCTTCGATGGCGATGCTATCCCGGACGTATCATCGACGACCTCCATCTTTCCCTGTCGAAAGATTTTCAGACTCTCCCTTTCGTCGGGAGTCATATCGCTTGTCGGGCGCGTGATCCTCTCGCCGGTCAACCCCGTTGAGAAGATCATCATCTCGGTCCCGTCAGGGGTAAAGACCGCCGCACTGACCTCCCGGCAGTCAAGCAGCCTCTGAAGGTGTATGAGAGCCGTCTGGACAATGGTGTCCGTCGACTCAATGGTCATCAGGATATCCTGGTCGATGCGGTGCAGGTTCTGCAGACGGTCCGCGTGTCTTTTCAGAGAGTCTTCCGCGCGCCTGCGCTCCGTAATGTCGATGGAAAGGATAAAAACACCCTCAGGTACCGGCTGGATGCTGAGGTCGAACCAACCCGTGACTCCATCGGGGAAGAGAAACTCACATTCCATGTGCTTTGTGACCCGCTCCTCCATGCACTGTCTGATCAAGCGAAACACCTCCGTATCCTCTATCCCGGGCCACATGTCCATGTATCTCTTCCCCAGCAGCTCCTCCTTGGGACGGCGATTGTGGATATCGGCGGAGTCATTGATGTATATATATCTCCAATCAGACCCGATGATCTGGCAACCCTCCAGCATATTGTCAAGGGTAGACCGGAATCTCTCCTCGCTCCTGCGGAGCTCTTCCTCGGCCCTCTTACGCTCGCTGATGTCGTCAAACACCGCGACGACGTCCCCTGAGGGAAGCCTGTAAACACGATTCTCGGCCCAGAACGACAGGCGACCGGATGAATAGAGGGATGAGGGATGGAATTCGGTCCTCCCCGTCCTCCATACCCGTTGCAGGACGCTGAACAGACCCATCTCCTTGACTCCCGGAAAGACCTCGCAGATGGCCTTGCCGATGGAGTCTGTGCCGACACCCGTGATTCTCAGCGCCGCGCCATTGAGATCGAGGACCACAAAACCCTCGCCGTCCTCCGTCGCCCGATAGACCGCGACACCGCTCGTCATGGTGCTGAAGAGTTCGGTGTAGCGTGTTTCGCTTTCCCTGAGTCTCCTCTCCGCCAGGAGCCGATCCATTGCCTGTCGGTCAATGACCTGTTTCCTGAGATAGACAAGCGACATGCCGATCACCAGAAACAGCAGGGTGGTGATCAGGGATGTCTGGAGGTAGTCCCTCCATTCCCCGAGAATCACTGAGCGCGCGCTTCTCGACACGAACACACGCCAGTCCATACCCTTTATGGTGGCAAAGGACACATACCGCTTGCCTCCGCCGGGGTACGCTTCGGAGACCGTGAATGACCCCGCCTTCCCGGGTTCGATGGCCTTCAGCACGGAAGGAAAGGGATAAGGGACGACCTCCTTCTTGAAGGCATACCGGGTGCTGTAAGCAATGTGACCGCCTCTGTCCACGATGGAGATGGACGCATCGGATCCAAAGGGGAGTTGCTCGACAAACCTCTGCAAGGTGACGGTCCGCTGGGTGTTGACCAGGATAGCGATCACCGCTCCCTTTTCATCGCGCATCGGGACAGCGATATGTACGGCGGCATCCTTTTCGCCGATGGTCCTGAGAACAACGTTCGAAACATAGGGCTTCCAGTCACTGCTGACGCCTCGGTACCAGTCGCGGTGGGCAAAGCCCATCCCATGCACCTGGGGTCGCAGGGGAGAGGAGGTCCACAAGGTACCGTGCTCGTCAGACATGACAAGGATTTCAATGGTGGGGTTCGTGCGCCTCAAGTCCTCGAGATGCTTGAGCGCCTTCCGAACACTCTTTTCCTTCGCGGCCTGCACGAGGAGGGGGCGGCTGACGTAGGACTCCATGGTCGTCCTGATCTTGTCAAAATGCTCGTCGAACAGGATCGAGAGAAGCCGCGCCGTTGAACGGTCCTCTTCGAGATGCTTCCTCAGTGCGCCCTGATGGTGTTGGTAGAGGAGAAAGGCAGTTGATCCAGCGAGGACGAGGAACACGGCAAAGATGGCAAGGATGGTGGTCCATCCCTTTAGAAACCAAGGGTATACCGGGACATCCGGGAACGATCCTTTGTCAGCCGACTCCATCCTCACCCCTATTCTAGATTGTAACCCAACAAGGATTATTAACAAGGATATTCGGAGCCATCCGGCAACAAGCGTCTCATTCTTTCGAGGAAATATGGAACTGCCGGATGCATCCAATTCCACGGTTGAAACGCTCAAGGTTGACGGAGTTATCAGAGCGCCTGAACCGCGACCAATCCTCGCTTCTGTCCGGCCGTCGGAGTTTTGTTGTTGCATATCTGACGGAATACGCGGACAATTAGGATAAGCAGGTGCAAAAGATACGCAACAGCTCTTCGGTCAGGGTTCCGACCCTCAGATAAGAACAGGGGCGGCGTCAGGGATGGGTGTCCCGTCAGGACCATGTTGACCCGGATGGTCGGGAACTGCCAGGACTTAAGGAGGCACAATGAGTGGAATCTTCGGATTTATCGGCAGGGGTAATGCCTTTGCCGAAGTGAGGTCCGGGCTTGAAAATCTCTCCCACAGGGGGCAGGAGAGCTGGGGCATCGTCTCGGCCCTCAAGGATGGTTCTTTCCAGGAGGCGCGGGCGCTGGGATCGATCTTGCAGTCTTCCGGCATAAGCCGGCCCTATTTCGGATCGGTGGCAATCGGTCAGGTCCGTTACCCCACGGCGGGAGAGACGAACGAGAGGAACAGCCAGCCAATCGTCGGAAGCTTCGGAAAAGAGAGGATCGCAGTTGTTCACAACGGCCATATCCCCGGGTACAAACGCCTGGTGGAGGAGCTGGGAGGCCTCTTCCAGACGGAGACGGACACAGAGGTGATCCTGCAGGAGATCGCCCGGATGGAAGGCGAAGACCTGCTTGAGAAAATGGAGAAAGCGCTGAGGTTTTTGGGCACGCAGGCGGCCTTCAGCATTATCGTCCTTCATGACGGGAACCTCATCGCCGCCCGGGACCCCTTCGGCTTCCGGCCGCTCTCGATCGCCAGAAGAGGCGAGGAGGGCGATTACGCCTGGGCGGTGGCCTCGGAGACATGCGCCTTTCACGGCCAGTTCGAGTGGATTTGCGACGTCGAACCGGGTCAGATGGTCGTGCTCGATGGCGAGGGCATGAAGACCATCTCCTTCGCGTCCCCCAACCCTCATCCCTGCATCGTCGAATGCCTCGACTACGCCTCTCCGGCAAGCCGGGTCTTCTCGAGAAGCTGTTACGAGTTCCGGGAGAAAATCGGGGCGGAACTGGCGAGGACGGAGACCGAGAAGGCCGACATCGTCGTGCCCATCCCCCGGGCCGCGATCGCTGCCGCCCTTGGGTTCCACGACACCGCGGGGATCCCTTTCAAGGTGGCGATCAGCACCGTGGGAGAGATCGGCAGGGTATTCATAATCTCCAAGGAAAAGGACAGGTTCGCGCAGGTTGAGAGAAAGTTCCAGATCAACGGAGAACTGGTGAAAGGGAAGGAAGTGTTCCTCATCGATTCGCTCCTGGTCCGGGGTTCCACGGCCATGGTCCTTATCCCGAAACTGCGCGAGGCGGGGGCGACGAAGATTCACATGCGCCTCGCTGCACCGCCGCCGCGCTTCCCCTGTCACATGGGAATGGCGATGGCCAAGCCCGGCGAATTGCTGGCCGGGAACCGGGATGACGAGCAGTTGAGGAAGCTGATAGGGGCCGATACCTTTCGATACATGGCGATCGAGGAGTTGAAGGAATTGATGGGAACACAGTTCTGCGATGCCTGCTTTACCGGAAAGTATCCCTTTCCTGTGCAATAGGACGGGAAGAAAGATCACGGGCGACGGCAGCCATGGTCTGTAGAGTGGCCGGCAAGAAGAAAGGCAGGGGAACCCCCTGCCTTTCCTTATATACACACCTTACGTCTGGCCGCTTGAGGCTCAGCCCCAGGACTTTTCCTTCGCCGCGTTGATGCCGGCGTTCCTTCCGAAGACGATGCAGTCGACAGTCGCGTTCCCGCCGACCCTGTTCGAGCCGTGGACGCCACCCGTAACCTCGCCTGCCGCGTAGAGCCGCGGAATGACTTTGTTCTCCCTGTCCATCACCTGGCACGTGGTTCCCTTCGTCTCAATGCCACCCATCGTGTGGTGCACGCCGGCCTGCGTCGGGCTCGCGTAGAAAGGGCCCACGCTGACGGGCTTGAGATTGTCCGGCTTCTTGCCGAACTCGTCGTCCTTGCCCTTTTTGACGCTCTCGTTGTATTTCGCGACGGATTCGAGGAAGGTCGCCTCCGGCACCTGGAGCTTCGCATTCAGGATCTTTGCGAGCTCCTCGAGGGTGTTCGCGCGGAAGGCCAGACCGTCCTTGATGATCTCCTCCGTCATCTTGGGATTGAACCTCTTGGAGCATTTCTCATCGGCAACCCAGAGGAGCACCTTGTTCTTCTGCTTGAGGACGGCCTCGGCCATGACGTCGCGGCGCTGGTCCTCGGCAACAAACCTCTTCCCGTCAAGGTTGACGAACAGGGCATGATCGACGCCGAGGTTCGTCAGCGATCCGTACTTCTTGGTGAAGTAGTTGCAGGCAATGAGCATCTGGATATAGTCCATCCCGTGAACATCGGCGCCTTCGTTCCCGGCGATGACGATGGCCTCTCCCGTTGCCCATGGCACGTTCGTCGTCGGGACCTCGGCAGTCAGCCGCGGGTCGTGCTTGGAACGCATCGCCACATCGGCGGAGAAACCGCCCGTCGCCAGAACGACGGCCTTCTGAGCCTTAAAGTAGACGTCTTTGCCCTTCTCCGTGACCACCGCCCCCATGATATCACCATTGAGGGGTTTCTGGCGGACGAGGGCCTTGAGCTTCACGTTCATCATGACGGGGATCTTTCTGGCATCGACCTGGGTCTTCAGGGTCCGTATGATCGCCCCTCCCCTTCCTTTGTTGGCGGGGTCGAAGCTCCTCGCCCAGAGGGCACCGACGGCGGTATAGGGTTTCTCGTCGAACTTCACCCCCTGTTTCTCAAGCCATTTGCGCCCTTCCAGGGCATGGTACGTCATGTATTTTGCCTTTTCGGGGTCACCCCTGAAGTCACCCGCGGCCAGCGTCTGCTGATAGTGCTGTTCCGGAGAGTCCTTTATCCCGTACTTCGCCTGCACGTCAGGCTCGGAGCAATTATAGATCCCGCTGGCGATCGCCGAATTACCGCCGATCACGGCCGCCTTGTCGATGATGGCGACCTTGCACCCGGCGTCATGGGCCTCGATCGCCGCGGCAAGACCCGCGTACCCCGTCCCGATAATGAGAACATCCGTCGTCCTGTCCCACTTCTTCGGCGGCGGCACCGCCTCAACCTTGCCCGGAAGCAGCGCTCCCGTCGCCAGGGCTCCCGCCATGGCCACGCCCGTTCCGGTGATAAAGTTGCGCCTGCTGATACCGGTTGATTGTTCTTCCTTCTTTTCCTGTTTGCTCATGAGGGTCTCCTTTTGCTGATCTTATGTTGTCGTTCAGTTGTGGAACAATGTCCATTATAGCACGTCTGCGGCGGTTTCGCTAAGGTTCCCGGCATCTTTGTTACCAGCAGGATTCCCTATCCACTTGTACTGTCCATAGGATTCATCGGCACATCGACACACCGGGGTGCGGGTGAGACAAGGGCGTCTCAAGGATGGAATGATTCTTGAGACGCTTTTTGCTTCGATCACAGACGCAGACTAAGTCGATGATCCTACCGGCCCCGGCCATCATCACCCACTGTACCCCTTGATGAACTACCCCCACGGTGATGGCCGGGGCGTTCAACAACACCCATCCCCCGGGCAGCCCGTTCTGCCCTGACCTTTGTTTGATTGGTCATTGGTGAATTGATCATTGTCTTTTTCATTGGTCATTGGAATTTGGTCAATTGGTCATTATCCTCTTTATCTGGTCGAACGGATAATCCTGGACAGCGGAGAGACCCCCCGGATATCATAAGGAAAGGAATGAAAGGGAGACAGCGGACATGCGTGTAGCGAAAAAGGAGATGAGGGACCCGGCCGTCGTCACCGACCTCTTCAGGCAGTGCCACGTGGGAAGACTCGGCACCATCGGCGCCGACGGGTCTCCCATGATCAAGCCGCTCAACTTCGTCCATCTCGACGGCGATATATATTTCCACTCCGCCCGTGAGGGGGAAAAGATGGACGACATAAAGAGGGACGAGCGGGTCTGTTTCGAGATAGACATCCCCATCGGATATGTCAGGAGCGACGCAAGCCCCTGTCGGGCCGGTTATCGTTACCGAAGCGTCATCGTCAGTGGAAGGGCGTTCGTTGTCGAGGACCGTGAGACGAGGCTGCGTGCCCTTTCGGCCCTCATGGAAAAGTATCAGCCCGATGGCGGTTACGGGCCCATTCCTGAGGACAAGCTCGCACTCACCGCCGTTGTCAGGATACTCATCGACCGCGTATCGGGCAAGGAAGACCTCCGGTGAGCCCTGAATAGATGTTTGACACACTTACAGTATCTGCGATAATATTGCTGATATATTGATGTATGCGGATGCAGTCGTCAGCCGGGAGGATGCGCAGTGGATTATACATCAACACCGGATGGGGCACCCCACGAGGAGATATCCACCCTGGAACACGGGGTCGGGGAGTCAGAACATCAGTCCCGCGGGCAAATAGCCGGCGAGCATCCGTCGCTCTTCACAACCTTCCTGGAGCACGCCCTCGACGGCGTCTATATGTGCGACTCGAAGGGCACCCTTCTTTACGTGAATCCGAGATGCGAGGATATCACCGGCTACGGGAAAGACGAGCTGCTGGGAAGGAGCTTGGCGGAACTGCGAATACTCCCCGGTGAAGTCCCGAACAACGCCATCGCGCTTTTGCAGGAACACGTCGAGGGCAGATCCGCAAGGTCCGCGCGCGTTCAGCTCACCGACAAGGAGGGTCGCTCCGTTTCCGTTCGGGTGGCCACCAATATCATCAAGGGCAGAGACGGCAATGTCATCCTCGGGTTCCTTCACGACCTGACGGGGCAGGAAGAAGCGGATGAGATCCTGCCCGAGTCGGAGCAGAGATTCAAGGACATGTCCGAGAGGTCCCTTGTCGGCATGTACATTCTTCAGGATGGCGTGTTCAAATACGCCAACACAATGCTTGCCCGCATACTCGGCCATGAGCCTCATGAGATGGAGGAGAAGCCGGTAAAAGACGTCATATTCCCCGAAGACTGGCCCCTGGTGGAACAGGGAATACAAGAGAGGATAGCGGGGGAGCTGGAATCTCTCCACTATGAATTCCGGGTGGTCACGAAGAACGCAGAGGTGAGGAACGTCGAGGTCTACAGCTCCCGGACCGTGTACGGCGGACGGCCCGCGATAATCGGGACCTTCCTCGACATTACGGAGCGCAAACGGGCAGAGGAGGAAAGGGGACATAACGAGCGGCTCACTGCTGCGCTCGAAATGGCCGGCGCTATCTGCCATGAGCTCAATCAGCCGCTCCAGGTGATCAGCGGCCGCATTGACCTGTTGCACATGGACAGCACCGACGGACGGGTGCACGCCTCGCTTGCGGTCATGAAGGAACAGGTCGACCGAATGGGAACGATAACAAGAGAGCTGATGGGATTGAAGAAGTACTCCAACCGCGATTACCTGGGAAACCTCAGGATCACTGACATACGCCAGACCCTTCGGGGGGACGGGGAATAGCCCCCGGGTCCCGCCGCCTTTCTTCCCGTCTTGCAAACACCCCCTTTCAGTGCTATCGTATGGCACCGAAAATACGATCAGGATACCGATGCGATTCATTGCCGATCTTCACATCCATTCTCATTACTCCGTCGCGACAAGCCGGGACATGTCGCCCGAAACACTCTGGAAGTGGGCGCAGCTCAAGGGGGTGACCGTCATCGGCACGGGGGACGCGACGCACCCGGGATGGTTCCGGGAGCTTGCACGCAAGCTCGACCCCATCGGCAACGGCCTTTTTGCGCTGCGTGAGGACTTGAAAGACGACACCATACCCTCCTCCTCTGCGGCGGATGCGTTCTTCCTCCTGAGCGCCGAGATAAGCTGCATCTTCAGCAGGAACGGAAGGACCCGAAAGGTCCACTGTGTCATACTTTTCAATGACATGGAAGGTGTCCTTCGCCTTCAGGGGCGGCTTTCGAAGGTGGGGAACATCTCTTCCGACGGAAGGCCCATCCTTGGCCTCGACGCGAAGATGCTCCTTGCCATGGTGCTTGAGGACTGTCCCCGGGCGCTTCTCATACCGGCCCACGTGTGGACGCCCCACTTTTCCGTCCTTGGCTCCGCGTCGGGCTTCGACTCCATCGAGGAATGCTTCGGGGAACTCACACCCCACGTTCACGCTGTCGAAACGGGCCTCTCTTCGGACCCTCCGATGAACTGGCGCGTCCCGACCCTCGACGATCTCACCCTTGTCTCCAACTCCGACGCCCATTCACCGCAGAAGATCGGCCGCGAGGCGAACATCTTCGACACTGACCTTTCTTTCGACGGGATTGCCCACTCCATCAGGACCAGACAAGGCTTCGAGGGGACCATCGAGTTCTTTCCCGAGCACGGCAAGTACCACTACGACGGCCACCGTCCCTGCAAGGCGAGAATGACTCCCCGCCAGGCAGCCGAGGCCGGCTATCGTTGCCCCGCCTGCGGCCGGAAGGTCACCCTGGGCGTCCTCAACCGTGTCGAGACACTTGCCGACAGAGAGGCCGGCTTCCGGCCGGAGGGCGCAAGACCTTTCATCTCTCTCATCCCTCTCAAAGAGATCATCGCTGACACAGTGCACGCGGGGATCCAGACAAAGAAGGTGGACAGGCTTTATTTCGAACTCCTGGAGAAACTCGGACCGGAGCTTCCAATCCTCATGGACGCACCCGTCGCCGACATCACGGGCGCCGGCCACCCCGACATAGCCGAGGCAATCGCCCGCGTCCGCTCCGGCGACGTCACCATCGAACCCGGCTATGACGGCGAATACGGTAGGATCACGATACGGCTGTAAACCGTTGGAATAGTTAGAACCGTTGGAGCCGGAAAGACCAGACGCGTAGGATAATGTTGTATCTTTTCCTTCCCCCTGCGCCGCATCTGTGTTATGGTACGATGCTGGCAATGGTGGGGAAGGAAGGCCAGTCGCTTCGGGGATAGCAGGACCGTTGATCGTTTTGTTGGAGCTAGTGTGGAAAACGGGATTTCTCGTCGGAGCGGTATCTTCTATGGCTGGATCATAGTCGCCATCGCGGCTGTGGGAACCTGCACGGGTTTTGGCACGATCTATTCCTTCAGTGTCTTCTTCAAGGCCTGGATAGGGGAATTCGGGAGTTCTCGCGCCCTCCTTTCCGGCATCTATTCCGTCGGTTTCATCATTTACGGTATCGCCTCCATGGTCATGGGATGGTTATCAGACAGGTACGGCCCCCGGAAGGTCATAGCCACGGGAGGTTCCATCATGGCCGCAGGCTGCATGCTTACGGCCTTTTCCCACCACACGGCCGTCCTTTACCTGACCTGGGGCCTCGCTGTCGGCATCGGGGTCGGCACCTGCTACGCCCCCACGGCCGCCACCGTTTCCAAGTGGTTCATCCACCGCAAGGGTATGGCCATGGGCATCCTCGTCTGCGGGCTTGGCATGGGCACTCTCATCTTTTCACCCATGTCGGAGAAACTGATCCAGGCCTTCGGCTGGCGGGTCGCCATCTTCGTCCTCGGGCTGATCGCGCTGACCGTGTTTATCGTGGAGGCCTTGATCATCCGGGGTAGCCCCCGCGATGTGGGGCTCGAACCGCTGACCGCCCCCGTGAAAGACGGCGAAAAGGGGGACCCTGACGCCGCCCGCAAGCTCGACATGCCGGAGCATTCCATGACCGTGGCCGAGGCCCTGAAGACGAGGAACATGTGGTTCATCTTCGTCATACACGGCCTCTGGATGGTGGCAGTCGGGATCATTATGGCCCATTTTGTGCCCTACGCCACCGACCAGGGAACAAACGTGAACAGGGCGGCCGCCATGATGGGGTCCGTCGGCGCCATGAGCGTCATCGGCAGGTTCTCTCTCGGGGTCCTCACCGAGCACTGGGGGATAAAACGTTCCTTCATCATAATCCTCTGCTGCCAGTGCCTCACCATGCTCCTTCCCTTCCTCGGCAGCTCCCAGTGGCAGCTCTGGACATTCGTCGTCATCTTCGGGTTCGGATACGGGGGCCTTGCCTCCATATTCCCCCTTGCCCACGCCGAACTCTTCGGGGTCAAAGCCATGGGTTCCCTTTTCGGCATCTCCCTTTTGGGCGCCACCATAGGCGGCTCCGCCGGCCCTCTCATCGCCGGCTTCTCCTTCGACATCACCCGTTCCTACTTCACAGCCTTCGGCGCAGGCGCCATCTCCATAGCCATAGCCGTGCTGCTCGCCACGGGGATAAAGAAGAAAGATTGAACAGCTTGAGCAGCTTGAGCCGTTCAAAAACGAGAGACAAGCAGAAGGGTGCGGTCCGACTCCCGGTTGTCATCTGGGGAACCAACCGCGTCAGTCTCTCTATTTTCAGTTTTTAACGTTCAAGCGGCACTTAAGCGGTTCAAGCGGTTTTAACCCTTCGTCTTTTGTGTTATCATCCTCTCCATGGAGGAGCCTTCACGATGACCGACCCCGATTATCTGCCCGTTACAGCCGCCGTAATCGAGAAGAACGGCAGGATACTCATAGCCCGCCGGAAGTATTCCTTTCCGGGTCACCCCTGGGAGTTCCCCGGCGGCAAGCTCGAGGACGGCGAGACCCTCGAGGAGTGCCTGAGGCGCGAGATACGGGAGGAGCTCGGCATCGATATTGCCGTGGGCAGACTCATATCATCGAGAAAACATGTCCTCAACTGCCAGTCGGCCATCATGCTCTATGCCTATCGGGCCCGCCATGTCGCGGGCGACATCATCCTGACCGACCACGAGGAGATCGCCTGGGTCACCCCCGAAGACCTCGAGGCATATGCCTTCCCCAACCCCGACCGGGAGATCGTCAAAGACATCCTGAAAACAGGAATGAGCGACTAGCCGTGGAAGACGGAAACCTTAGCTTCTCAAGAAGAAGCCTGATGCCCTAAACCCTCGAGCGACTCAAGCCATTCAAGCGATTCAAGCCGTCTCTAAGAGAGACAGGAAATACTCCCTTATCTCCGGTGTTGTTGTCGAGAAGTCGAAACGGTCTATGAAGGGGTTCATTTCGAAACCCTTGCCCTCGCGGAAAACGGCGTTGAGCCGCGCGTAGACCTCGCCCCGGGAGTCCTCTACCCAGGCCGTGGAGATGATGTCCCTTTCCTCGATCCTCAGCATCTCGGCCTTCGCCCGGTAGGGGGTGCTGCACATGATGGGTTTGAAAAACTCCATCTCCGCCTTTCTCGTCATGGCGACGATCCTCGTCTTCATGACGATGGCGTACCAGACGATGACGTCGAGGATCCCGAATATCATGCCGCCGTGAAGGACCTCGGCGTAGCCTTCGAAACGGTTATCTATGAGGAGGTCGGAATAGACGATGCCGTCCTCGTGAAATACCTGGAGCTGGAGACCGTCCGGCCTCTCGGGGCTCAGGAAGAAGGATTTCTTGTATGCCGGAAGTCTGCCGTTCATTGTGTCACCTCGGAAGCTGTCGATTCTCTTTCATCGGGCGTGGCGGCTGGGTCCGGAACACCTTCAAGGTAGCCCATGCCGAGCTGCCCGCACGCCCCGCCGACATCCTGCCCGCGGGAATCGCGGATGATGACCGTGAAGTACCGGTCGATGAGATACTGGTGGAATCTGTCCACGTCATCCCTGTCGGGACGTTCGAATTCGGTGTATGATGATGGGTTGTAGGGTATGAGGTTGATCTTGCACTTCACACCCGTGAGAAGATCAGCAAGCCTCTTCGCATCGCCCAGGGAATCATTGATGCCCTTGATAAGGATGTACTCGAAGGTGATCCTCGTCCGCTTTGTCCCCTTGAAGCCCCGCACGTAATCCATGATCCTGCCGATAGAGTAGAGCCTGCTGATGGGCATCAGCATGGACCGCGTCTCGTCGTCGGCGGCGTTGAGGGAGATGGCGATGACGGCGGACTTCGCGCTGAGCGTCCTCAGCCCGTCGACAAGCCCGACGGAGGAAAGGGTGATCTTTCGGTAGGAAAGATCGAGACCGCTTGGGTCCTTCAGGATGTCGAGGGCCGTCGATACGTTCTCGATGTTGTCCATGGGCTCGCCCATCCCCATGAAGACGATATTGGTCACGGGGCTCCTTCCGGTCTTCTTCAGGTATTCCCGAACGGTGATGACCTGCCCCACTATTTCCGCCGCGCTGAGGTTCCTCTTGAAGCCGATCTTGCCCGTCACGCAGAACCTGCATCCCATGCGGCAGCCTATCTGCGTGGAGACGCAGAGGGTCATGCGCGTCTTCTCGGGCATGATGACCACTTCGATCACGTGCCCGTCCCCGGTCACGAGGGCGAGCTTCGTCGAGCCGTCCCGGGAGGGTTTCTCTTCGGCGATCGGCATGGTATCGAGCGAGAACATCTCGGAGAAGACGCTTCTCAAGCTCTTGGGGATGTTCGTCATCTCCCGGAAATCGAGGTTCCCCTGGTTGTAGACCCAGCGGAAAAGCTGCCGGGCGCGGTATTTCTCCTTGCCCAGCGCTCCTATCTGTGCCTCAAGACGGGAAAGGGTGAGACCGAAAAACTTTTCCATTGCGTAACTGGCTCTCCGGTGTGGGTCCTTGACGAACGCGAAACACCATACGATACCAGAAAAGGCTTATTCTTTCAAGATATTCAGAGGCTTAACGCCAGTTGCGGCGTGGAGGATGGCCGCGGTGGCCCCAATATCCCCGATAGCCCCCGTACCAACCCCATCGGGGATACGGCGGACCCCACCGGCGCCACGCGTAGGGTTGGTACGGATAGGGATAGGGATACCATGAATAGCTCCAGGCCGGTCCTACTCCGACATAGATGTATTCATGGGTGACGACGGGTGTCGGGATCGTTTCGGGAGGGGCCGCGACCGCTGCGGCACCCGGGTCAGGGCCGGCCGGTACCGGGTACACGGTCGACCGCCGGGGTTCGCTCCCGTCGCTCGTGGGAAGCACCGTCTCTCCATCCCTCGTCCTGTTCCATCTATCCCATTCGTCGGCGGGCCTGTTCGTGGTGTAGACGGGCGTCTTGCCATCCTTTCTCATGACAAGGCGCGTCCCGACGATGATCTTCATCCTGCCTTTCGGCTGGGCGACATAGAGCTCGCCGGCAAGGACCGACACCTCCGTCTCCCCCGCTCCGCCGATATCCAGGCGGAAGGTGGACCGGTCGAATACGTCGACCCCAGCTGTGGGCGTGCTGAAGAACAGGGGATAACCCTTGAGTCCCTTGAAATTGACATAGGCCCTGCCGCTCTCCAGCAGGAAGTGGACGGCCCCGGGTTCGACGGAGAGGAGCTTCAGACGGCTCCCCCCGGCGATCCTCACCACGCTGCCTTCTCGTATGAAAAGCTCCGCGTTGCCCGGCCCCGCCACCACGAGGGACTCACCTTCGCCAAGGGCCTTGTTGGCTTTAGCCGGCACACCGCTCACGGAGTTCGCGGCGACGTGCTCGACGGGGCCTTCGACGTAGTTCACGTAGACAGCGCCGGGAGGGGAAGCGTGCAGGCTCACGCCGAGCGCAAGGAAGATGAGAACCGCCGTTATCGTTCCTGCTGATATCTTCATCTCGCCCCTTTCTCGAATCTATTTATTCTAGCACCTTCTTCGCGAAAAGTGCACGCGGCATCAATTCCTCGCCTGCTTCACCGGGGCCCCCCGGCGCACATCAGGACCGGCACCGTTTGCGGGCCCCTGCTTTGAGGCCTCACCCTTGTCGGGCGCCGCCGCGGGCGGGGCGGCCTTTTCCTTCACCGGGTTCTGCCTGGCCGTCTGCGGCTCAGCTTTTTCCCTCTGCGCCGCGGTTGGCTTCTGCTCGACTCGGGGTGCTGCCTGACGGGGAGCCTCCGGTGCTTTCACGACGGGTTGTGCCGGCTTCTGAACGTTCTGGGCCGCCGGTGCCGTCACGGCTGCGGGCCTCGCTACGGCCCTATCTGCGGCGGGTGCCGATGCCTGAGGGATGACGCGCCCCGGGGGCGTACTGTTCGGGCGCGAGGCGGCAGGTGTCACCGGGGCGGGTTGGGGTGTCCCGGGCACGTTTAAGGACCGGCCCGCATTTATCCTTTCCGCGAGAGGCCTCGCAGTCACCGGCGAGACGGTACCGCTTCCCGTCGTGCTGCGCAACACAGCAGCAGGGGCGGGACTTCCCGTCACCTTACCTGAAGGTCCACCATACCTCCTGTCTTCGGGAATCTTCCTTTCCACTATCGGGACGCTTGCTCGCGGTTGTCTTTCGGACACCCCCTGGCCGGGCTTGGTGCCCGGCATCCCGGCGCCTTCGATACGCGTTGCCAGAGACGGTGCGGCGGCAGATCTCTGCCCGACCACCGGGGCCGGCTGCGGCACGGCGGTCGTCTTCTGCGTCGTCGCGGACGGGGTTGCATCGCCGCGTGTCGGTGCGGCGGACGTCCGGGGCTGACCCGGCATCCCGGCGCCGGTCTTCGGACGGTCTATCGTCCGCACCGGTTCGCTCTTTGCCCGTGCGGGGACAGCACCGGCGGGAAGGCTGACCTTCCTCAAGGGCACGGCCCCGGTCTTCGCCACGTTCACGTTGAGGGCCTTTGCCCTCAGCATGTTGTCGCGTTCCACGCTGACCACCGCGTCTTTGACGGCAGCGTTCGCGTACGTCGTCCGCGCCGTGCTCACCGACCGCTCAAGGGTAACATTATTATATATGGTGTAATTGTTCGTCTGGTGGATGACCGGGGCCGTCCGGCGATCATAGGTCTCGCCAGGGGCGAGCGGCACCCAGCCCACGTGTCTCGATGAATGCACCCAGGCGACATGCGCCGGTTCCCAGCGGACATGACCCCGCGCCGGGGGGACCCAGCACCATCCCGCGTGACGGTGATGGACCCATCGTCCGTAATGGTACGGCGCCCAACCCCAAGGTTCGTAGCCAACCCACACGTAGCTTCCCCTGATCCAGACCCAGCGCCCGAAACGATAGGGAGACCAGGTGCTGACGGTTATCACCGTGGGAACCCAGACGTAATTGTACTCCGGCGTATAGACCCACTGGCCGTTGGCGTCGAGATCGGACGAGTATGCTCTGAGTTCATCGGGCAGGTATGTGTAGCTTTCGGTGGCGTCATTCGCCGCAAACGTCGCCCTGTCCCTGTCCGCATTCCAGCGCAGCCAATCATCGCCCGCCCTCAGACCGCCAAGAACGGGAGCCGATCCGTCCACTCCGAGCACAAGACGCTCCCCGGCCCGGACAGGCATCCTGCCCTTTTGCTGTGCCGCATACACCTCACCCTTGTAGACGGACACTTCGCTGATCGCGCCGTCGTAGACATCCACCCGCAGTGTAGCGGGCATCACGACGCCAAGCGCCGCCGACGGCGTATCGAGGAAGACAGGGATATCCTTCGATCCCCTGGCGACTATGTATGCCGTTCCTCCGTGAAGCTTGAATTGAATGCCCTGCGGTCCGACGGCGATGATCCTCAGCTCCGAATTTCTCCCGACACGCACGACGCTTCCATCCTTCAGAAAAAGCTCGGCCTTACCCGAAGCCCCCGTCCGAAGGGTGTCGCCCTCGATAAGGGGCGTATTCACGGCAGCCTCCATCCATTGACCGGATCCTGCCTCGGCCAGTTCCACGACCCCTTCGATGTGGCGCGCATAGAGGGTATCGGGATCGGCCCCATGGACCTGGCCGGCGACAAGAAGCACAAGACCCGCCAGCAATCCCGCTTTCATAAGAAATGAAGCTTTCATCGGTTTGCCCCCATTCTCGTTCTCGTTGTACGCGGAAAGAGCAATACCCGTACCACGAAAGCCGGTGACATCCACTACTTTGTAATTACAGGCTTTTATCGAGAAACCGCTGCCGTTCTCACGGCAAGATGTGTCGACAGGGCGATGAGGACACGACAAATATGTCGGGGCAGGCCGACGCGGGATTCCCGCGATGGACTGTCTTCTCCCGCCTTCACCTCATGTGAGCAAGCCACTTAACGGCCTTGCCCGTGATCTCGGAGAGGATCTCCTCTTCTTGCCTGTGGAGGGACTTCGGGACATGGAAGGAATGGTCACCGCCCTCGATGGCAAGAAGCTCCCGGGGCGCTCTGATCCGCTCGAGAACCCCCTTGAGCAGGGGCAGGCTGCAAAGGGGATCTCTCGTCCCCGCGAAAAAGAGCATGGGAACCTCAATCCCGTAGAGATGTGAATCCCTCAGCCGCCCGGGGTCGTCCGCCGGATGGAGGGGATATCCGAGGAAGATGAGTCCGTCAACGGGCAGAAGACCCTCTGCGACCATCTGCGAGGCCACCCTTCCCCCCATGGATTTCCCTGCAGCCACCCAGGAATCGACCTTGCCGGCGAGGAGCTGCCCCGCATGGGCAAACACCGCCCCCCATGCTCTGACGAGCACCTCCTGGCGGTCGGGTGCTTTCCTTCCCTCTTCCTTGTAGAGGAAATTGAACCTGAGGGCAGGATAGCCGGCGGCGCAAAGCCCCTCTGCGAAGGAGACGACGAGCGGTGTGTCCATGTCGTTGCCTGCACCGTGGGCCACGATGACGGCCCTTCGTCTCGCTGACGCGGCTGGCTGCAGGAGCACCCCCGAGGTCGAGCGTTCCCCGTCAACGGGGATCAGTATCCGTGTCTCCGATCGTGACTCAAGGTCTGCCAACGTCCTCCCTCCTTTGTCCGAAAAACTATATCACATATAAGGGTTCAAGGATAAGGACGGTTTCAGGCTTCAGGTCAAAAAGGAGAAGGAGTCCCATGTGTCCTGTGCGTCCTATCGCGCCTATGATCCCCTGCAAAGCCGGTGCTGAAAGATGGGAACTTCAGGGGAGAATATGGATCGCCTTCCAGTAAAAGGAACTGATGAGCATCGCGGCCATGACGGACAGGGCGTACAGACCTCCGCCCAGGGCTACGTGGCGGGCACTCCACCCCCTGCCTCCCGTGATGGCGTCGCTGACCATTATGAAGGGCTGTGTGTAGGCCAGGAAGAAACTGTTCCCTCCGGCTATCACGGCCACGCTCACCAGCACCGGATGGAGACCGAAATCCTCAAAGAGGGGAATGAACAGCGGGGACGTGAGGGCGATCGTGGAGAACCCCCAGGGGACGTCGACGAAACGGATCACCCAGAACCCCATTGTGATCACTACGAGAAACATAAGCGGTGTCTGCGCGAAGGAGAGAATCCCGGGCTCAATGAAAGGCCGGATCCATCGGGATATGTCGGCCTTTGCGAAGATCCCCGACAGTGAGACGACGACGCCGAAGAATATGATGATATCCCAGTTGGCCCCTTTCCCGACATCGTCGGCGGTGACGACCCGGGTGAGAATGAGCGCCAGGACCGCTGTCATCGCACATGCCGCCGTGGGAATATGATGATACCTCTCGGTGGCAAAAAGCGCGAGCGCACAGGTGAGGATAACTGCGGTGACGATCTCCCGGGTGCTTATTGGCCCCAGCGCACGGTATTCTTCCTTGAAGGATTCCCCGGCGACGGCGAGAGGAGCCTTCGGTTTCAGGACAATGTAGACGAGCCCCACGAAGAGAACGCCGGCGATGAACCATGGCACCGCCATTATCCGGAACCATGCGTCAAAGGTGGCCATGGACTTCATCTCCGGGGGAAGGAATCCCATCATGAAAGGGCCCCAGAGAGACCCCGTCAACCACCCGGTGCCGGGCAGAACCGCCCCTCCCCAGGCAACGAGGCAAATGAGGGCCGAACCCCGCGACCTTGCCTCCAGCCTGCACGCCTCGACGAGGTTCATGGCAATGGGCATGACAACGGACAGGCGCACCGTTATCGACGGCGTGAGCGCGGAGAGGACAAGGCCGATAATGAACCAGCTCACGGCAATGGTGAAGTAACCGGGATGAAAGCTCTTCAGGACAAAATAGGCTATCCTTTTCCCCAGGCCCGTCTTCGCAAGGGCATATCCAAGGTAAAGGGCCGGGATGAGCACCCAGACACCGGAGCTCGTGAACCCGCTCGTTACAACGTTCAGCGGAACACCGAAAAGCAGGGATCCGCTCACAAGAACGGCCGATCCCGCAAGGTAGGGTATGTTCCCCGGCCTGAATATCCACAGGCCAAGGGCGATGAGGATGGTAGCACAGATATAATGGCCCTGCCCCGACAATCCGTTGAAGGGACGGACAACGGCCAGAACCAGCGCACAGAGCACGAAGACCAAGGTGCCCAGTACCTTTTTATGTTTCACAGATGCTCCTTCCGACATGGTGTAAGGCGGTAGGATACCATATTCCCCATCTCCGTGCAGGCCTTTTGTGCACTCCCGCTCTGCCCGTGAGACCGTCAGACCCTGACGGAATTGGAGGTCCGGAATCCCTTTATGATTTTTCCCTCCATGGCCTTGAAGAAGGCGACAACGATGCCGGCGTCCTGCGGTTCTTCGACAAAGTCGTTGCCCCCGGTGTCGAACCAGAGGAAGCGTTTTTGTTCGAGGAGCGAACTGAATATATGAAGGTCACGGGGGTTCTTCCGCAGCCGGTCCGCGCGGGCAAGGTCCGAAAGGGTCGAGGCGCCGGGGCTCACGTCGATGAGAGCCTTGACGACATTCATGAACCTGAGAAGCTTCATGAAGGTGAATGTCGTCTCCCGCCGGAAAAGGGGGTTCGCCTGGAACATGACGCTCGAGCGGGTAGCGGGGAAACGGGCTGCCGGGTCACTGCCGCAGATCTCGTCAAAGAGCGGACTGCCCGGAGCGGGATAGTAGATGCTCGGGCCGGGGAGCATTCTCTTCCCCATGAGAAAGACCATTGTGTCTACTATCTCCGCCGGCGTCTGGCCCGGCAGACCGACTATGAAGTGCGTCTCGATGAGAAAGTCGGAAGACTCCAGCCAGTCGAGAAGCCCGAGGAAGTTGGCCGGGTATTTCCTGCGCTGCCTGGCATGGAGGGCGGGGGAGGTATCGACGAGGGAAAAATTGAGGCGGGAAAAACCGGCCTCGCGCATCTTCACAAGCGTTGCCGCATCCAGGGTGTGGCTGTAGAGGCCGTTCATTGCGGAAAGAGTGAACCCCCTGCCCTTCATAAGGTCAAGGACGCGGTGGAAGAAAGGGATGTCGAGGTTGAGCATGTCGTCCTCGAAGTCTATGGCGGCTATCCCCATCCTCTCTATCTCGGAAAGCTCCTTTTCGATGGCACCCACCGTCCGCCGGCGGTAGGGAACGGGAGGCTTGCCGCAGAAGGAGCACTGGAAGGGACATCCCCTTGACGTAAGGAAGAAGGTATAAGGGCTCTTGCCGATACGGTACTTCCCGGCGGGAAGGAGGTCGCGTGCGGGAAGGAGGTCGATGTTCTCCTCAATGTGAATGCCCCCGACATGGAGGACCCCGTCTCGGCGGAAGGTGAGCCCCGGGACGGAGGTCATCCTGCCCGCATTCCTCGAAGCGAGGGCCCGAATGAATTCGAAGAAAGGTGTTTCCCCTTCACCACGGACACAATAATCGACACTCCCGTCCCCGAGGACATGGGCCGGAAAGAGTGTCGCATGCGTTCCACCCATCACGGTGACGATACCGCCATCGACCTCCTTCGCGATCGCTGCGACCTCGCGGGCCTCTCGCGAATAGGCGGTGAAGGAAGACGCTATGGCTACAACGTCGGGGCCCGCCTCCCTGATGGCGGCCCCTATCTCCTTGCGCCCCATCCCGTAACGCGAGTATCGCCTGAAAAGGGAGAAAGGTGTCTGTCTGTCGTCGCGGTAGAAGGGCGCAAGTTCGGGAAAATCATTATTCTTCGGCTGCCGCGCCCCGAAACCCGTCCTGCAGTCAAGGATCTCCACATCGCAAATGTCCCGTATCCTCGAGGCGATGTAAGCAAGCCCCAGCGGATAGGTCCTGATGGACGTATCATAGAAGTCTTCGATGGGCGGCTGGACAAGAAGAACCTTCACGGAACCAGTATAGCAGAAAAGACGGCTTGAATCGTTTGAATAGCTTGAATCGCTTGAGGGCGGACCAAAGGCCTCGCTTGTCCTATATGTCCTATAGCGTCCTATTGGTCCTATATGTCCTATAGGTCGTATCAGACCCGCTGAAAGCCCTTCCCCCTACGTGCTATCCCCTGTCTCCTCCTCCAGCCTGTCCCTTATCATCTTCAGGATTATCAGGGATTCCCGTTCTCTTTCTTCGAGGGAGCCCATGATATAGTCTATCGTTTCCCGGTACTGGGGGATGAAGATCTTGGATAGGGCGTTGCAGCGCCGCTGGGTCCTGCGCAGCTCCCGCGCAAGACGCATCACGGCGTTGACGAGTTCGGCAAGTTCGGCAAGGGACGGAAGGAGATCGACGAAGCGGCTCATGGTGACATCCGTGTTGGAGGACGTGCCTCCAATGCCGAAGCGGACACCCATGGGCTCCTCTTTAAGCGTGATCTTCGGCACCGCCATTCCCATGAGGCGGTCGTCGGAAAGCGATATCTCGTGCCGCATATCCACGGCGAAAGCGGCCTCCTCGAGCGCCCGGGCACCGATGTCGAGGGTGGTTGCCTCAAGCGCAGCGAAGGCGTGGCCGACGGCCTCGCCGACCCTGTTTTCCGCCTCCTCGGCCCGGGTAAGCCGGCTCATGAGCTCGAAGATCAGAATCTGTCGCTTCTGCTCCAGGAGGTCATACCCCTCCTCTGCAAACTCGAGCTGCCTCTCAAGCCCGAGGAGGTTCGATTTCGTCGGCGCCACGTTGAGCCTGGGCATATCGTCCTCACAACTGCCGTGCCGCGAGACAGGCGTCGTTCTGACCACCCGTCCTCGGCTCCGAGCGGTAGTGTTTCCTGAGAAGCTCGTCGCTCACGCGGTGCAACTCCTCCCGCGGCAGCACGGACAGGGCATCCCAGCCCATCTCCAGCGTTGTCTCTATGGAACGGTTCTCGTACTCGCCCTGGTTGAGGAAGGTCCCCTCGAAGGCCTCACCGAACTTCAGGTACTGCTTGTCGAGCGGGCTCAATTCCTCTTCGCCGATGACGTCCGCGAGGCCCCGGACCCTCTTGACGTAGGCATAGCAGGCAAAAAGCTGGCTCGCCAGGATCGGATGATCCTCCCGGGTGAAGCCCTTGCCCACGCCGTCCTTCATGAGGCGCGACAGGCTCGGCAGACCCGCGATGGGCGGGTAGATGCCGCGCTGGAAGAGGTCGCGGTCAAGGACGATCTGCCCTTCCGTGATGTAGCCCGTAAGGTCCGGAACGGGGTGGCTGATATCGTCGGCGGGCATGGTCAATATCGCCATTTGTGTGATCGACCCCGGCGAGTTCTCGATGCGGCCCGCTCGCTCGTAGAGGCTCGCAAGATCCGAATAGAGATAACCGGGGTATCCCTTGCGTCCCGGTATCTCGCCCCTGGCTGTACCGACCTCGCGCAGGCTCTCGCAGTAGTTCGTCATATCCGTGAGCAGGATAAGGACGTGTTGCCCGCAGTCGAAGGCGAGATGCTCCGCGAGAGTCAGGGCCACCCGCGGCGTGAGCAGGCGCTCGACGCTCGGCGCGTCCGCCAGGGAGAAGAACATGACGGCGCGGGAGAGCGCCCCCGATTCCCGGAAGTTTCGGATGAAGAATTCGGCAACGTCATGCTTGATGCCCATGGCGGCGAACACGATGGAGAATTCCACCTCTTCGTCAAGCAGGCGCGCCTGCCGGATGATCTGCGCCGAGACCCGGTCGTGGGGAAGCCCGTTGCCGGAGAAGACGGGCAGCTTCTGACCGCGCACCAGCGCGTTCATGCCGTCGATGGCGGACAGGCCCGTCTGGATGAACTCCCTGGGGTAGCGTCTCGCGAAGGGGTTGATGGGCATGCCGTTGACGTCCCGGCGGTCCGCTGAGAGGGCCGGCGGTCCGCCGTCGGCGGGGCGTCCCAGGCCGTCGAAGACGCGGCCGAGCATCTGCCGCGAGACGGGCAGGCGGAAGCTCTCCCCGAGAAAGCGAGCTCGGAGAGTCCGCGTGGCAAGCCCCGTGGTCCCCTCGAGGACCTGGACAACGGCATGGCGCTCGGTAATGTCCAGGACGCGGCCCATGCGGGGAATACCCGCCGGGTCGATGATCTCCACCGTCTCGTCATACCCCACGTCGCGGACCCTCTCGACGACAACGAGCGGCCCCTCGATGCGTGACGCACCCACGTATTCAAGTCCCCTGTCCTCAATGTCCTTGAAGAGATCATTCATAGCAGGCCGCCCCCTTCATATACTGCCGCTCCAATTCATCGGCCTCTTCCGCGAGCCTTTTCGCGAGTTCCTCCACTTTGTGGAGTTCCTTGTTCGTCGTCGCCGCCTTCGCACGGAGCACCTCGGAGACGCAATCCATGCCGGTGACCTTCGCCAGCGGGACGCCTTCCTGGATCAGGTCGCGCCCCCTGTGATACAGCGCAAGGATGAGCTTCAGGAGGGCGATCTGTTTCTCCGGCGAGCAGTACATGTCGTTCTCGTCGAAGGCGCTCTGGGCGAGGAAGCCATCCTTGAAGATCTCGGCGATGAAGAGGATGAGGCGCTGGCTGTCGGGCAGCACGTCGGGCCCGACGAGCTTCACGATCTGCTGGAGACGCTCCTCTCGCTGCAGGAGCGTCAGCGCCTCGGTCCGGAGTTCCTCCCAGTCGGGACAGCTTGCCTCCCACCAGCCCTTGACGTCCTCGGCATACTCCGAATAGGAATGCAGCCAGTGGATGGAAGGGTAGTGGCGGGCGTTGGCGAGCTCCGTGTCGAGGGCCCAGAAACAGCGGATGAAACGGCGCGTGTGCTGCGTGACCGGTTCGGAGAAATCGCCGCCGGGGGGGCTCACCGCCCCCACGATGCTCACCGAGGCGCGCTCGCCGGCAAGGGTCGTCACGGCCCCGCCGCGCTCGTAGAACTGGGCAAGCCGCGTGGGAAGGGACGCCGGAAAGCCCTCCTCGGCGGGCATCTCTTCAAGGCGCGCGGCGAGTTCCCTCAGCGCTTCGGCCCAGCGGCTCGTCGAGTCCGCGAAAACCGCCACGGACAGACCCATGTCGCGGTAGTACTCGGCAAGGGTGATACCGGTATAGATGGAGACCTCCCGGGCCGCGACGGGCATGTTCGACGTGTTAGCGATAAGGATCGTCCGCTCCATGAGCGGCCGCCCCGACCGCGGGTCCTCGAGTTCAGGGAACTCGCGGAGCACCTCCGTCATCTCGTTGCCCCGCTCCCCGCAGCCGATGAAGACTATGATATCGGCGTCGGACCACTTGGCCAGCTGGTGCTGTGTGATCGTCTTACCCGTTCCGAAGCCACCCGGTATGGCGGCCGCTCCGCCCTTGCCGAGAGGAAAGAAGGTGTCGATGATCCTCTGGCCCGTGATCAGGGGATCGGCTATCCTCAAACGCTCCCGGATGGGGCGCGGCTGTCTGACGGGCCAACGCTGGAGCATCGTCACTTCCCTTTCTCCCTGCGGTGTCCCGATCACGGCCACGGGGTCAAGGAGCGTATAGTCCCCCTTCCCGACGATGGACAGGACCGAACCGGAAACGTCGGGCGGGACCATGATCCTGTGGGTGACAAGGGGAGTCTCCACGACCTGTCCTATCACCTGGCCGGGGCCGACGGTATCGCCCTTCGCCGCCAGGGGCTCGAATGCCCATCGCCTGGCATTATCGAGGGCCTCGACCTTTTCGCCCCGGCGGATCCAGGCACCGCTCTTCGCCTCGATGCCAGGCAGCGGCCGCTGGATACCGTCGTAGATATTGCCGACAAGACCGGGGCCAAGTGAAACGGACAGGGGTGCACCCGTGCATACCACTTGCGCTCCGGGCTTCAGCATCGTCGTGTCCTCGTAGACCTGAATCGTCGCCAGATCGCCGATGATGCGGACCACTTCACCCACAAGCCCCACTTCTCCCACCTGAACGACCTCGTACATCTGCGCCCCGCTCATCCCCGTGGCCGTAATGATGGGTCCGCTGATACGGGTAGCGACGGATACCGCCGGCTGCGTCGCGTTTATCACCTGGCACCTCCTTCCGGCTCTCCCACACCAGCAGGGAACACCTCCGCCGCGATGGCGCGGCGCATCTGCGGCCACAGGCGTTCGAGTCTCGCCCTTAACCGGTTGTCCCACACCTGGCTTTCCGTCGCGTCCGTTACGATGGGTCCGTCGTCCAACACCCGGGGGTCCCAGGAGACGGTGACCTTCACCCCCGGACGGGCGGACCTGGAGGCGATCTCCTCCTCCAGTGACCCGCCGAGCACGGATCGGCTCCCCTCGGCTAAACGCACGACGAATTCGTCGCCCGTCATGCCCCGGATGGCCTCACCCGCGAGATTGATGACACTCTCCCTGAGATCGAAGCCATCGCGGGCGGCGAGGTGCTTCTCAGCCTCTTCGCGTACGGATCCGAGGAGCGCCTCGATACGGGCAAGGTACAGCCGCCGTGTCTCGACGAAGACCGCCGAGAGCGTGAGATCCCTGCGGCGCACCCCCTCGGAGCGGGCCTCTTCAAGTCGCTTGAGGCGGGCTTCGATGGCCGCCGAACCCTCCCTGCCAAGGAGGGCCTCGGCGTCCCGCCGCGCGCAGGAAAGGATGTCGTCGCACTGGCGCCTGGCGTCGTCACCGATCTCCTGGCGGAGCACCGCTGAAGAATCACGTTCCGTCATGCTCATTTAGGGTCCCTCGCTTTTTGCCAGACGGATGCCCACGGCCTCCTGAACGAAATCCCTGAGGCTCCTCGTTCCGGCCGTTCGGCCCCCCGGTCCGGGAATTTCGACGATGAGCGGGCAATCCCTCTCGAGTCTCAACTCTTCCACCCTGTCACGGATGAGGTCCGCTACGGTGGAGGTGAGAATGACGATGGCGCAGTCGGCCTCCCCCATCACCCTCTCGAGTATCCGGGAGGCCTCGCCCGCCGTCAGGGCGGCCTCGCCGGCAACACCCGCCAGCCGGAAACCTCGCACCGTGTCCTCGTCGGCGATGCAGAAGAACTTCATGGCTCCTCCTAGATCTTCTGCAGCAGCATCATGGCTATGGCGAAACCGAGTACGGCAAGCCCCTCAGCCAGTGCGACGAAGAGGATGCTCCTGGTAAGGAGTTCCGGCCTCTCCACAGCCGCGCCGAGCGCGGCCGATCCGATCTTTCCCACGGCGTATCCCGCTCCGAGGATGCTCACACCCACGGCGAACGCGGCTGCAATCGCGAGCCCGATGGCCCTCCCCAGGGAAGCTGCCCCGGCCTCTTCCTGCCCCGCCTGCTCAGCCAGGGCCGCTACGGTCGGGATCAGCGTCACCGCCAGGGCGGCTCCAACGGACCTCAGTGACAACTTCATCATGTGACACCTCCCCTTGCCGGCACGTGACCGGCTGTATGCATGATCCCGCAGGCGGGATCAGGAATCCTTGAGCCCGGTCTTTCCCGACAGGCGAAAGGGTTCGAACGCCTGACCGTCGCCGGAGAAGAACTTGCCGAAAAACTCATAGTACTCCAGACGCAGCGCCTGTACCGATGCGATGATGCCCTCGAGGACTATGGCCACGAGATTTCCCAGTATGACGACGATGACGCCCGCGACGCCTCCCGCGATGGGAAGGTGCTTCACCTGTTCGGCGAGCATGAAGGCGGCGACAAGAAGCGCCGCGTGGCTCATCGCGTATGCACCGAGACGCACGAAGCTTATCGTGTTTGCGAGATAGGAAAGGAACGCCTCGAAAGCCCCCACGAAAGACTCCGTGATGGCGATGCCGAGGGTGCCGTGGTCCCCGGACCGATGGAGGAAATACTCGAGAGGCTCTCTTACTATCCAGCACAGCGCCGGCACCACGAGAAACACCACCAGCGCCGGTACCATGAGACCCCGCGACGAGATGGCGTCCCCTCCGATGATCATCGCGAGCACACCCCAGTAGAAGACTATCCCCGCCACGCCGAATTTGTCGAGGAAGCCGCCGATCACATCACCGCGCCGGAAACGGTTTATGGCATTGAGTATCAGCCCCAGGCTTATCATGACAACGCCCACGGCTACGGCGCCATACATGAGACCCATGGGGTCGCCCTCCAGGGGATCATGCCAGAGGGCGTACTCCTTGAAATGCTCGATGCCGAAAAAACTGCCGTAGATGATCCCGAAAACGACGCTCGACAGTCCGCAGGCCGTCAGCAACACACCGATGTCGCGGACCTTTTCGGTCTTTCCCACAAGAAGCGACCCGATCCCCAGGGCGGCAAGGACCCCCCCGTGGCCCCAGTCTCCGAACATGATCCCGAACATGAGCACGTAGCTGACGGCAACAAAGACTGTGGGTTCCAGCTCACGGTAATTGGGTGTTCCGTAAGAGGACATCAGCATACCGAAGGGGCGCAGAAGACCCGAGTGCGCGAGAAGGGTGGGGACCTTTTCCTCCCCGGCGTCATCCGGCGCCGTGATCTCGATGGCTGACCGGCCGCGTGTGATCGTCCTTATGCGTTCACCGACCGCCGCGACCTCCCGCGCCGGCACCCAGCCAGTGATGAACGTCGTCGTATCAGTGCGGCCCAGGTCCTGCTGCGCCCTCAGTAGCCCGAGTTCCCTCGTTATGGCCGCGTCAAGCCCGCCGAGGTAAGGCGCGAACTCGTCGGCAATAGACTTGAGCCGAACGTCGAGCCTCGCAAGCTCCGCCTCCAGACGCTGGTGCTCCTTCTCTTTGTCCGCGCACAACGTGTCGGCTGTATGGCCTTCCACCTCGGGAAGGGTCTCGGGCTTGAAGCCGGCGCTTTGCAGGGCGCTTTCCAGGGATCCCGTGCCCTGCCGGGTCGTCATGGCGATCACCGAGCGCCGGCCTTTTTGCCCTTCCAGTGCCACCAGGGCAACGTTGTCACCGAGCGCGGCACGAAGGCCCTCGAGGTTCTCCTCCGGCAGGCTCCCCGTCACAAAATGGAGGAAGGAAAAATGATCGGGACCGGCGAGGGGAAGGTCGAGCCCGCGCCAGTCCGATACCTGATCGCACAGGGCTGTCAGGTCCCTCTGTCGCTGCCGGTAGGCCCTGCGGAGGTGTGATGCCTCCCCGATATGTTCTTCGATGGCACCGAGTCTCTCATCGGCTTCGGAAAGGTCGACCTCTCCGGGAGGCTCCCCGCCTGCCGGCACCGAGATCTCAAGAAGGCGCCGTATTTCTTCGATCCTCGCTCGCAGGCGCTCGTACCGGCCTATCTCAGCGGTGAGGTCACGCACTCCGATATCGGGTGTCCCGGGCCCCCCGGGCAGGCGTGCGAGTTGCATTACGCCCATCCGGCCGAGGCTCTGAAGCACCTCCCGTTCGTCTTTGTCGAGGACCAAAACACTCAGCCGCGACATCGGGGCGGGGCTAAACATGGGACGCCTCCCTTTCCACGCGCGGAACCATCCGGGCCCGTATGACGTCCTCGCCGACGCCCGTGCGAATACCCTCGGAGATGGTTATAAGGTTCGCCACCTCCAGGCGGCGTAGCGCCACGTACCCGACGACAACGCCGAAACCCATGTGGCTTCGCCTGAAGGCCGTGTTTGCAAGGCGGTGATATCGCCTCCACGCCAGGTCTTCGATAAAGGGTATCTGAATGGCCGAGGACGACTCGCTCAAGACCCCTTCCGCCGGCAGAGGGTCAATGGCCCGCATGACGGAGCGGCCCACCGCGATCCACGGATCGTGGTCATCGAGCATGGCGGCGAGCACGGCCCGGGATATCCGGGTATCGGGCACGTGGAAGGACAGCAGTTGGTCCGCCGCCAGACCGTAGTTGAATTTTCCGCGCAGGACGAGCATGAGGTGAAAGATATCTGCCTCCTGACAGATCACGCCTTCGGCCTCCTGCCGGTCCCGGCTGGAAAGGAATGCGAGCCGCCCGGTGAGCTCCTGAAAATAGCCGCTGTCCAGGGCCGCCTCCAGAAAGAAAGGTCTTGCGTCTTCGCCGTGGTCCCTGATTGCCTTCTCGAGGCCCTTGCGCAAAGGCCCGAAGGGAAGGAGTGCCACGAAATCGGTGAGAGTCGGCGCCCTTACCAGTGATTCCACCACGGCCGGCGTCTGCCCGGGCAGAGGGACAAGCCGTTTAATCACCTCTTCGAGGGGGATCCTTGCGATGCACGCTCTGAGAAGGACCTTGATATTTTCGGCCTCGAGACGGGCCGGCATCCAGTCTATGAGGTGCTTCTCCGCCCGGTCCAGATGGCCGGGGAAACCCGAGAATTCCCTGGCAAGCTCCTCGATCAATTGACGCTGAAAGTCTGCGGTCCCCTGAAACTCCCGCTCGGGAAAGATGGCCCGCGTGAACTCCTGAAGGTTACGGACGCGCGTGAGGGAATCGAGCCTGTCCGACTCAGCCATTGCACTGCGCTTCCCGTGAAGACGGGCCACGAAGTAGTCGAGATTGCCTGTCATTGGCCTCCTTAAGACACCGTCACGGCGTGCACACGCACCGGACGATCCCTTCCACAAGACGTTTTCTGCGAGCTTCGTCGATGCCGACCTCTCGTTCGATCCGCGCCGCCGCTCTTGACAGCCTTTCCTCCTTCTCCTTTTCGGCCTCGGCTGCCGCTTCAGCAATGATGCGGTCGGCCTCGGCGGCGGCATCATTATGCGCCCGGGCGGTGATATCCTGGGCCTTCTTCCGGGCTTCGGAAATGATACGGTCGGCCTCGGCCTTTGCCGCTTCGACGGCCTGTTTCGCCTCTGTCTCAGCCGCCACGATCCTCTGGATCACGTCACGCATAGAAACCTCCCTGGAGACGGCTTGAATCGCTTGAATGGCTTAAATCGCTTGACAGGCTGTTGACAAAGTGATTTCTGAAGACGATTCGTGCTGTTTCGTCGTTCCGGCGAAGGCCGGAATCCAGGAAAAACGATGGGTTAGAAAAACATCTGGATTCCGGCCTTCGCCGGAACGACGTAGAAAATGGGTTTATCAACAGCCTGTCAAGGGCTTCGGTGAGAGGCGGATCGAGAACATTGCGGCTCCGTGGCAGAGTTTGCCGAAATGCCGCGGGATGGGCATCCGGCAGGAAAAAACATGTTTCAGTACGGCTTACGGGCCTCCACATTTCTCATCACCCTTTCCTCGTTGACCGCGCGGAACCGGATGCAGGAGTGATAAGAGCGCCTCACTGTCTAGCCAGGCCGAAAGTTCATATATCAAGTATAGCGTCAACTTTCATAAACACAAGCGGACAGATGCGAGGCAGAGGTACGCAAAAGCGGTCGGTTATCACAGGACCTCAAGGACCGGTTCCTCGAATTCGGTGACGACAGGTTCCCGGCACAGCTCATGCACGAGAGGACGAGGTGCCTCGACGAAGACCTCGAAAAGAGCCGGTCCGTCACAGGACAGGGTCGGCTGATATCATTCTCTCCTCTTTGTTCCCTTCGAACCCTTAGAATTGCCTTGTTATGAAACGCTTTCTTCTGCAGGCACACGATCGAGGCAAATCTCTACCGGACTGTCGCACGCCCCGCGTCAGCACCACCCCTTCCGTTGGATTGCCCCTATTGCCACGCCGGTTGTGGTTCAAGGACCTATCTGTCCTGACTTGCCTCCGGATTTCGCATCCCGGGTCCTGAACCCTTCTTCGCCGGCAAAAAAAAGGCGGGGTGGCCACACCCCGCCTTTTCACTTTCATGCGCAACCCTTACTTCTTGGTTTCAAGATATTCGTCTATTGCCTTCGCTGCCTTTCTTCCGGCACCCATGGCGAGGATGACCGTGGCGGCTCCGGTTACGATGTCGCCGCCGGCGAAGACGCCCTTGCGGCTTGTCTGTCCTGTTTCCTCATCTGCCACGATGTTGCCGGACTTCCTGAGTTCCAGGTCCGGGGTGGTGGATGTGAGGATGGGGTTCGGGCCCTGGCCGATGGCGACGATGACAACGTCCACATCGAGGATGAAATTGGAGCCCTTGATCTCGACGGGTCTCCTTCTGCCTGAGGCATCGGGTTCGCCGAGTTCCATCTTTACGCATTCGAGCCCCTTGACCCAGCCCTGGTCATCACCGACGACTCTGATGGGGTTCGTGAGAAGCCTGAAATCGATGCCCTCTTCCTCGGCGTGGTGCGCTTCTTCCGCGCGGGCGGGCATTTCATCGCGGCTGCGGCGATAGACGAGATACACGTCCGCGCCGAGGCGTTTCGACACCCTGGCGGAGTCCATGGCCACGTTGCCGCCGCCGATGACGGCCACCTTTGAGCCGACCCTGATGGGCGTGTCGTATTCAGGGAAGAGGTATGCCTTCATGAGGTTGGCCCTGGTCAGGAACTCGTTGGCGGAGTAAACGCCGTTCAGGTTCTCGCCGGGTATGTTGAGGAAGTAGGGGAGGCCTGCGCCGGTGCCGATGAACGCGGCATCGAAACCCTGGGCAAAAAGCTCGTCGAGCGTAACCGTCTGGCCGACGATGGAGTCAACCTTCACCTTGGCTCCGAGTTTCTCGAGGTAGTCCACCTCACGCTGCACGATCGCCTTGGGGAGACGGAACTCGGGGATGCCGTAAACGAGCACGCCGCCAGCCTTGTGGAGCGCTTCGTAAATGGTGCATTCGTGGCCTTTCTTGCTCAGCTCGCCCGCGACGGTGAGACCGGCGGGGCCGGCACCGATAATGGCGACCTTCTTGCCCGTTTTCTTCGGCAGCGCGGGAGCGCGGACATCGCCGAGGCCGAGCTGATAGTCCGCGGCAAACCGCTCGAGGCGGCCGATGGCGACGGGTTCCGACTTCTTGCCGAGGATGCACTTCGACTCACACTGTGATTCCTGGGGACAGACCCTGCCGCAGACGGCGGGAAGGCTGTTCGTTTCCTTGATGAGATGGATGGCGCTCATGAAATCGCCTTCCTTGATCTTTCCGATGAACTGGGGGATCTGGACGTTGACGGGGCAGCCTTCCACGCAGGGCGGTTTCTTGCAGCCGAGGCAGCGCTGGGCTTCCATCATGGCGTTTTCTTTCGTGTATCCCAGGGCCACTTCCGCAAAGTTCTGGATCCTCTGCTTCGGCGCCTGCTCCGGCATCTTCACGCGTTTGCGTGCCTTCTTGACGGCCTTTTCCTGCGCGTCAATCTTGCACTTGTGGTCCCAGAGGGCGCGCCGCTCTTCGCGGTTGTACATCTTCTGGCGAAGCACGAGCTCCGGGAAGTCAACGGCATGTCCGTCAAACTCGGGGCCGTCGACGCAGACGAACTTCGTCTCGCCGGCAATGGTGGCACGGCAGCATCCGCACATTCCGGTGCCGTCGACCATGATCGTGTTGAGGCTGACGACGGTCTTGACGCCGAAGGGGCGGGTCACGTCTGTGACGGCCTTCATCATGATGACGGGGCCGATGCCCACGACGAGGGCAATGTTGGCGGCGCCGCGCTCTTCGATTATCTTCTTCAGGACGTCGGTAACGAAACCGTGGTGTCCATAGGAGCCGTCATCGGTTGTGACATGCACGGTGGTGCTCGCCTTCTTCATCTCCTCCTCGAGGATGAGCATGCCCTGCGTACGGGCGCCGATGATGGAGATGACCTCATTGCCTGCCTCCTTGAGGGCCTTCGCGATGGGCAGGACAGGTGCCACGCCGACGCCGCCGCCGACGCAGACAACGGTGCCGAACTTCTCGATGTGGCTCGGTTTTCCGAGGGGGCCGACGACATCGAGAAGGGCGTCGCCCGCCTCGAACTTCGCGAGTTTCTGGGTGGATGTGCCGACTTCCTGGAATATGATGGTGATGGTGCCCTTCTTGCTGTCATAGTCCGCGACGGTGAGCGGTATGCGCTCGCCCATGTCGTCACCGCGGACGACGACGAACTGCCCGGCCTTCACTTTCTTTGCAATGTCCGGGACATTAAGCTTGTACATGGTGATCGAAGGAGCGAGAATTTTCTTCTCCATGATCTGGTTGATTTTAGGTGCTTTCTTGGTAGCCATAACGTCTCCTTTTCAAAAGTTTAATTCTATCAAAACAATTACTTGTCGTTCACCTGTTTGAGCGGCAGCCTGACGGTAAAAACCGTCCCTTTCCCGACCTTGCTTTCCACCTCTATGCGCCCGAAGTGGGATTCCACTATCCTTTTCACGATGGACAGCCCCAATCCGGTGCCTGTCGTATAACGCGTGTTCGGTCCCTGCACCCGGTAGAACTCGTCAAAGATGCAGGAGAGACAGTCCTCCTCCATGCCGATGCCCGTGTCACTCACGCTTATGTTGAGGTAATGGAGCTCCGGCACGGCCCTGACGGTGACCTTGCCATTCTTGACATTGTACTTCATGGCATTGGACACGAGGTTCGTGAAAAGCTGCTCCATTTCGGACCTGTCGGCCTCGACGAGCGGCAGCTTCTCGGGTATCTCGACAAAGAACGACACATCCTTCGTCGAACCCTGAACCCTGAAGAGCTCCACGGTGCTCTCGATGATCTCCGTGATATCAAGGAGCTCCTTCTTCCTTACCACCTTCTTCGATTCCAGCTTCGCAAAAAGCAGGAGGTCGTTGACGAGGTCCATGAGAGACCTTGCCCTCAGCTTTGCCCGCTCCAGCATCTGCCGGTTGAATTGGGGATCCGTGCCCGCCACTCCCGTGAGATAGGCGTTCAGATAGCCCTCGATCGCCCCCAGCGGCGCCCGTATCTCGTGCGCCACCATCCTCACGAACTGGGATTTTATCTCCTCGACCTCCTTGAGCCGGGAGATATCGCGGAAGGTGCAGACGACACCGAGGTTCTCGCCTCTCTCGTCGCGCACTCCCGCAACGTTGACCATTAAGGTCTTCGGGGTCTCCCCTGCGAGTACCACCTCTTCGGAGATGATCGTGTACTGGGAAGAATCGGGGGAGAACGCCTTGTTGATAACGTCTATCAGGTCCTGCTGTTTCAGCGCCTTCTGAAAATCCATGCCCACCCCGGAATCGTCGACCCTGCCCCTCACATTGAGCATTTTGAGGACCGCCGGGTTCCACAGGACAAGCTGGTGCTCCCTGTTGATGACGAGGATGCCATCGGCCATGGAGTTCACAATGGTGTGGAGCTTAGACTTCTCGCTTGCCACTTCCAGGAGCCGCTGGTCCCTCTCTTCGCGGAGTTTTTCCTTTTCTATGGTGAGCCGTCTCTTATCGAGGCCCCTGCCTATGACCGCCATGAGCTGGTCCGGGTTGAAGGGCTTGGGTATGTAATCGTAGGCGCCGTGCTTCATCGCGTCGACGGCCGTCTCCACCGTGGCAAAACCCGTGATGACCACAAGGATGGTGCCCGGGTCGATCTGCCTTACATGCTCCATGAGCTCAAGTCCGCCCATAACGGGCATCATGAGGTCGACGAGGATGAGGTCGTAGGACTTCCCCTTGACCATCTCGAGCGCCATCTTGCCGTTCTCGGCAACATCGACGCCGTACCCCTCTGACGCGAGGATCCTCCGGCACCCTTCACGGATGCCTTTCTCGTCGTCGACAACAAGGATGGTGACAGATTCGGCCATTGACATTCCCGTAAGACTGCCCCTATTTCGTTCTGTCGATAAGGGCGTTGATCCTCTTGACCAACTCTTCCGGCTCCACCGGCTTGGCTACGAAGTCATCCGTTTTCATCCAGTAGCCGTCCTGATCCTGGGTGAAATCGTACCCCGTTTCTCCGGCGACGGCGGAGATCATCAGGATGGGAATGGTCTTGTAGCGCGGATCGGCCTTGATGGCCTTCGCAAAACTGAACCCCGTGTCGTGTTTCTCCAGCATAAGGTCGAGGAGGATGAGGTCGGGCGCCTCGAACTGCACCTTGTCCATGCCCTCGCGAGCCGAAAATGCCGTTTCGACTTCGAAACCGTTGTTTACAAGGACAGCCTTGTTGAGATCAACGAAATCGACGTCGTCATCAATGATGAGAATTCTTTTTTGTGCCATGGTTCCTTCTCCCTGTATTTATATTTTGATTTGCCGCTAATCCTTTGGCCGGTGTAATGATCCCCGCCGCATCGGCGTCGACGGGCAGCGTGATGATGAATGTGCTTCCCTTTCCCAGTTCCGTCTCGACATCTATCTGCCCCGAATGGCGCTCGACGATGCCGTAAGAGATGGCGAGTCCGAGTCCCGTCCCCTTCTCCTTCGTGGTGAAGAAGGGATTGAAAAGCTTGCCGATGTTCTCCGGCGGGATGCCCGGCCCCGTGTCGCGTATCCTGATCTCGATCGTCCCTCCCTCGTGGGCCGTCGTCAGCGTGAGAGAACCCTTGCCACCCATCGCCTGGGCCGCGTTGAGCATGATGTTGAGAAAGACCTGCTTGAGCTGCGTCGCGTCGGCAAAGAGCGTGGGGATATCGTCACTGAAGACCTTTTTGATCTTGATGTTCTGAAAGAGGACCTGGTTGACGAGAAGGCCGAGGGTCTCCTCGAGAAGGTCGTTGATGTTTGTCTCCCCCGGTTTGAGCTTCGTCTCCCGCGCAAAGCTCAGGAGCCCCTGGACGATCTCCTTCGTCCTGTTCGCCTCGGAAACGATGAGGTCGATATCCTCCTTCCGCGGATCGTCCGGTTCGAGGGACCGTGCCAGTATGTGGGCATAGATGGTGATCGTGCCGAGGGGGTTGTTTATCTCGTGGGCGACACCCGCGGCGAGCTGTCCCAGGGCCGCGAGCTTCTCCGTCCTGATGAGCTGGAACTGCGCCTGCTCCAGTTCCTGGTGCGACTGCTGCAGCTCCCTGTGGGATTTTTCGAGCTGCTGGTAGACGCGCTTCGAGTCTTCCAGGAGGTACGGCAGGCAGTATTCGGCCTCCGATATGCCCTGTACGACAGCGACGGCCTTTTCCCGGCACGTGTTGTAGCCGCAGGCGCGGCAGTCGAGGTTGTTGTGGGGAGGCAGCTTGTTTATCTTCCTCAGTACGGCCCGTATCTGTTCCTCCGTGGGATCGGGGAGCTTCTGAACGTTGGCCCTGTGCTCTTTCGTGACCTTGACGTCGGCAAACTCCCTGAGAGTGTGCTGAAGCATTGACGCCGTCTCGGGGATGAACTGGGACTTGGCGTACCGTGACACGATCTGCCGCCGTCCCACCACGGAAAGCTCACGTTCCACGAAGGAACCGTCGACGCAGCCATCGCAGAAAACAAGGTCGAAGAACTTTGCCTGAATGGCCCCCTTCGCAAGCTGGTTCAGAGCGGCGATAACGCGCCTGCGCCCATAGGCGACACTCACCTCACCGACAAGAACATCGAAACTGTGTCCCAGGCTCCGGTTGAGTCCGCCTATTACCGGGACGATCCTGCCAAGAGCAGGTACCGGCCCGTCGAAGGGTGCCTCGTCAACACGTTTCGGGTTGATCCCCGCCTCGGCGAACATGAACCTCACATCGCGGAAGGTGATGACGTGATCGACGGCATCGGCATTCTCGTCGTGGTCCATCTCCGCCATCCGCGCCAGGCAGGGGGCAATGTAGACCACACGCCACCCCTCGCCCTTCATCTTCTTGATGGCCCTCCCCGCCGCTATCATCGGTGATACTATCGGCGCAAGATTATCAACGAGCTGGGGAAGGTATTTTTCTATGTACGACACAATAACGGGGCAGAAAGAGGATATGATCGGTTTCTCAGGGTCCTTTCCGAGAAGCTGCCGGTACGGACGGCTTATGAGCTCCGCGCCGATCGCACCTTCCCACACCTCCTTGAAACCGAGGGCCTTCAAGGCGTAGCTGAACCCTCCCGGGGTCACCTCGTCGAGAATGGCCGGAAAGGCGGGGTCGAGACAGGCCACCACGTTCTCATTCGCCTCTATGAGGTCCCGAACGGCACCCGCGTCGCTTCGATAGGTCATCGCCCCGTGCGAGCAGCCGGTTATGCAATTCCCGCAGAGTATGCATCGCTCCGGGATGATGCGGATCGATTCCTTCTCGAGTTTGATGGCCTTCGCGGGACAGAGCTGCACACAGTAAAAGCACCTGCGGCACTTGCGGTTGTTGACCTCTACCCTGGAATCTCCCCGGCAGTGTTCTGACTTGAGATCTCGTACTGTATTCATCCAAGTACACAGAAAATTTAATAAATTACCACAAATATTACAGGAATTGGGAGACTTTGTCAATGAATGGAAACAGGGTATAAAAACGGTTCCAAGTTTCAGGTTTCAGGTCTCAGGAGGAAAGACGGTTCCAGGTTCCAGGTTTCAGGTCTCAGGAGGAAAAACCGTTCCAGGTATCAGGCAAAAAACCTCCTATTCTATGGGTCTGCACCCTCCCGATAGAGGCCCTTTCTCTTAAGGGTTTTAACCTGTGACCTGTGACCTGTGACCTGTGACCGTCTCTATCCCGGGAAGTCAAGGGCCTGTTTCGGGCAGGCTTTCGCGCAGAGGCCGCATTTCAGGCAATCTCCCCGAAAGGCCATGACTTCGCTCTCCTTCATCTCCTGCGGGGAGAGCTGCATGGGGCAGGTCTTTGCGCAGAGGCCGCAGCTGACGCAGGCGTCCTTGTCCATCCTCAGCCGGTAACGGTTCTTCCCTGCCCAGCTCGAAAGGCTTCCGATGGGGCAGATGGAGCACCAGGCGCGCTGGTGGAGGAAAAGAGCCATGAAAACGCCGACGACGGTCGTGATGGTCAGGAGCACGACAAAGAACTTCCCTATCGCGTACGGGTCCGGCCAGAGCCGTACGATCTGGAAGGTGAGCATCGCCATGAGGAATGCCAGAACGCCCAGCCTTATGGGCGTCCCTCTCATCCAGCCGGGCATCTTCCGTCCCGGACTGATGACCTTCATATAGGTATCCGCGAAGGACCCCCGCGGGCACATCCAGTTGCACCACTTCCTGCCCCGGAAGGCGGCAAGCCCCACACCGGCCACCATGCACAGGGGGATGAAATACCCGATCAGCGAATAGAACCACCCGCCAACAAGGAGCACAACGAAAAATGTCCCCAGGAGCACCTGTTTCAAGCGCCGCGACCGTCTCGCCTCCTCAAACGCCGCCTTGCGGGCCTCTTTCCCCTTCTCCGAACTCTTGTCTCCTCTCTCAGTCATAGTCTCCTCTTCCCTTTATATGTCCTGCAGACCCTGCATGTCCGATCGGCCCTCTCATTATCCTATCCTGTACGTCCCACACCTGTCCAAAATAGATCTGCAGCACCGGACATGCCGACTCTCCGGAATCCAGGGAAACAAGAATGACCAATGACCAAATCCCAATGACCAGACAAACAGACAATAATCAATAACCAAAAAATGATGCAGGCGGTCCGTTCTGTCCTTTTCTTTGTTCAATTGGTTATTATCCCCTCCTACCTCGACAAGCAGCGGATGATCTCGCCCACGTACATCCTGTTTTAATCCTTCTTCGGGTAGAAGCCATCTATCTCAGGTACTAGGAAGTTCTGCGGCTGAATGTCCTGATAATAGACTTTCCTGCACTCGATGACAAGGCGCGCCTCGGCGAAGCAGGTCGTGTCCTCAAGACGTTTTAAATTTCAGGTCCTAAGTTTTAAGTTCAATATTATTACGCGGCGATTATGATTGCAAGGCCGTGACTGTCTTGCTCCGTCATTCCGACTCCTTTAACCTAAAACTTAAAACCTAAAACCTTTTCTTGCCGTTTAAGATTCAGTGGGGTTATCCGATTACTAGTGTGCAGGGGTGCAGTACTGGGGGCTCCTGCCGGGTGGAGGTAAAGGTGACGATGACGAATGATAGTCCGCGAGGAATCATACGGGAAGCGGGTTGTATTGTTTCCCGGCGATCATTTTGTGACAGACAGGAAACTGAGGATATCCACTCTTCTTGGCTCCTGTGTCTCGGCCTGCCTCTATGATCCGGTCAACCGGGTCGTGGGAATGAACCATTTCCTGCTCAGCACAAAGCGCTTCTCCGACGATGTGCCGCTCGTCCTCTCCGAGGCGGGCCGTTATGGCGTGCACGCCATGGAACTCATCATAAACGGCATGCTGAAGCTCGGCGCCCAGCGCAAGTACCTCAAGGCAAAGGTCTGCGGCGGCAGTTCGCTCTTGAAGACACAGAAAGACGAGGACAGCTTCCGGTGCGTCGGCAGGGTGAATTGTGCCTTTATCCAGGAATTTCTCCACAACGACGGCATCGCCATAGTATCCTCGGACCTTGGCGGAGACCTCGGCAGGGTGGTCCATTTCGACACCCACAACTATGCGCTCTATATCAGAAAGATCCGGAAGGTCTCGCTTCAAGGCCTCGGCACGAGGGACAAGGAATACTGGAAACGGGAACTCAAGCGCCACCTCGAAGAAGGAACGAAGCCGGATCTGTGGTAAAGACAAAACCGGTTCCAGGTCTCAGGTTTCAAGTCTCAGGTTAGAAACCTTAAAAGAAATGGTTTCTGCCGGGAAGTTGCAGAGCCTCAGAATTACGGGTCTTTTACAGCCTGAAACCTGAAACTTGGAACCTGAAACGGTTTTCCTGCCTGAGCCGCTCGAACCGCTTGAACGTATGACAGCGCGTATATAAAAACCCCCCTCGTGCAACAGCCGCGGCCCATCATCGCGAGCCCCGGTGTCTTCGCGCCCCCCCACGTTCCATAACGTCGCGTCGCGACTGAACACATTGGACACAAAGAATAGAATGACGGTCTCTACGTCCTCTGCACGTTCAAGCGGTTGCTATGATAGAAGTCAACAGTTAATGTCTACCAGCTCTCTTTTTCCTTCACCTCACATCTCTCTCACACGAGGCCGATGACAGATCCACACTGTCGGCGGCCGAAGTGCCCTT
>Ga0334887_1000626_pt1:0-5000 | contig 54961 bp, 59 predicted proteins | sample GraSluR1_MG_10_FD_207217 | JGI IMG/M metagenome (GOLD analysis project Ga0334887, IMG submission 207217) | Sludge microbial communities from methane-producing bioreactor in Wageningen University, Netherlands - Granular Sludge_18_07-R1 | ecosystem: Engineered > Bioreactor > Anaerobic >...
GTTGACCCAGCCAACAACAGGGTAATTAATGTGGCTAATAAAGCATTGGTGATCACTTTCAGTGAGGCCATCAAGGCGGGGAGTGCGTTTACTAGTATAAAAGTCACCAATCCTGACGGAGTAGCAGTAAAACCGCTATACAAGGTAATAAACGGTAAAACTCTAACCTTAACACGTAATGGTTACTACATAAATGGATTAACCTATACTATAACCTTACCCGCGGGCAGTATCACCGACACAGCCGGAAACACACTAGCTACAGCGTTCACCAGTAAATTCATCGTAGATTTCGTTAAACCCACCATAACCAGCATCAACCCTACCAACACTGCAACTAAAGTAGCCCGGAATAAAGCCATTAAGGTGACTTTCAACGAAAACATTAAAGCAAGCAGTAGTTACTGGATTGAATTGGTTGACAGCAAGGGCAAATCAGTGAAGATAACTAAGTCCATCAGTGGGAAAGTGTTGACCATCAACCATGCAAAACTAGTAGCAAACACTAAATATAAACTGATTATACACACTGGGGCTGTGACTGACAAGGCAGGAAACCCGGTGGCAGTTAAAACATACACTTTCACCACGGGAAAAACATAGTTATGTAAAAAGGAGTCAATTTACCTCCACGTGTATGTTAATTTCTTACATGTTTTTTAGTATTGAAAACTATTTACTTGAATTATACTTATTTAAAACCAACCTCACACACAAAGGCCATATGATCCTTCTCATAGGGCTCTAAATCTATTTTTTCTAACACGCGGAACCCCGCGGTTTTTAATCTTGATTCTTCTTCCCGATAAATATCTTCCGGATTTCTGGTCACGTCGATGCTCCTGGCCTTCAGCATCAAAAACCCTACACCATCTTCTTTTAAAAGCAGTCGCATGTTTTCCATGAATATTTCGGTCTGGTTGGGCTGGGCCACGTCAGAGTAAATTATATCTACTTTCTCCACCAGGTGCAGGTAATTACGTGGTTTGGTAGCGTCATCTAGTATCGGAATCAGGTTCGGCCGTGTCTGGGATAGATCCACCAGTTTGCGCATCATCCGGGGGGAGAATTCCACACAGTAGACCAGGCCATCTGGCGTGATATCTGAAATATGGGAGGGTGTGGTACCGGTAGAAGCTCCCAGATAAATTATCTTGGAGTTATCATGGAATGGAAATGTTTCTAACCCATTTAGTATGGCGGCTGCCAGTTTTGACCGCCGGGGATTCCACAGGCGGTACTCCCCACCTTTGCCCTCCACCAGTTTCTCCCCGTAGACATTCTGGCCAGGGGTGAGGTTGCAGGTGGCAAGCTGGCTTTCAAATTGATACACCAATGGGAAATCGTTCCATTTTCTTATGGTTTCCATTTATTTTTTACCTCTGGGTTATATTACTATTCTTTTTTTATAAATCAGGAGTATATTTACCATTCCTTTTTTATAAATTTTCAATCAATCGTAATAGAGATTTTCTGGAATTCCATCATAAACTTCCTGGAAGTAGGGAGGTCGCCAGTACCTCTTTGGCCAGTTTCTATAAAGGAAATAGAATATAATTATAATAGAAACTGTTAAAAGCAAAATAGCCACCTCTAAGCTGTGACTGGTCACTGTACTCCCAGGTCTGAGGGATAGCATTATCTCGAAACCATAGGCCAGTAGGTTATTGATAATATGGGCTAATATGGGCACCAGAATACTGGCGGTTTTAATGTACAGGATACACATCACGATTGCGAATATGAATGCTCCGATTATATCAGCGTGGAATAATGCGAAGATAATGGAGGAAGCCATTATGGCCCATTTGATACCCCACTTGATGGTGAAACGGTGCAGCATAACTCCTCTAAACAAGATTTCCTCCACGATGGGGGCGATGATAACTGCTACAATGAATTCGATGTAATTAAAGATGGGAGCAAATGGTGTTTCACTTTGATTGTAGAAAAGACTGGTTGATGGAAGTTCATTTAATATATTAGGGTATATAGTAGATAGGATATAACGACTGAGTTCACCAAGGCCCAATGACAATATTATCACACCAAAGATTATGATGAACAGGTAAAGCCAGTTGTAATTAAGGGGTAAATGTCCGAAGAACTTTTCACTGTTCATCTTTACCCGGTGAAAATTTCGGATGATCCAGAGGGATATGATACCATAAAATAGAAAACTGACGACCACATCAACCTCTGCCTCGGCAACTAGATTAGTAGTTCCAGCATATAAAAAAACCGCAAGAATAAAAAATACAATTAACCACAAAAAGAGATAACGTACTTTTATATGTTCAAATACAGCTTCATTAACCATGAAATCTTCCTTTATTGAATGATACAATCCTCTTTAATGAAATCTTTTCTTTATAGAATAATTGGATATCCCTCATAAAATAGTATACAATTATCTCAGTAGTAAGTATCAAACTTCTTCTTATACTTCTCCCTTTTCTTCTTCTTTTTAACCTTCTTACCTGGCTTACTGCTTTTACCTGGCCTTTTAGGGAATGGGTGTGCCTTTTTAATATCTTCAACCTTGGCTTCGAAGCTGGTTTTAATGGATGGGTCAAATTCTCCAGAGAAGACATCCTTACGCACAGCCAGGGATATCTTGGATGCAAGGGCCCGGGCTATCTTCCCTCTTAACCAGTACTTCGCCCCTCTGACCTCGGGGTGCTGGTAGATCAGGCCGTGTTTAGGAGGTCTTTCACCAGTCTTGAGGTGCCTGAAGAGGGCTTTCTCGGCCCCTAAAACCTGGATAGTACTGGACGAAAGCAGGGCCAGTCTTTTTAACCCGCCTACATGGGCGATTATTTTCGCCCCCAGGGAGGCCCCTACCAGGTCCTTGAGGTTAGGTGCCAGTTCATCCATCTTATCTTCTATATATGAATTCAACGACTTTTTCGTGGCCTGCAGAGATTTGATGGAAGAAGCAAATTCCTTTAGCATGATGATGTCAGATTCATCCAGATCAGACCCTATACTGGTTTCTATTTTCAGGTCAGACTCTTTTAATCCGGAACTTATAATGGAGTCTCTATCTCCATAATCTGCTACCAGTTTAACGTAGTATTCGTGGCTTTTTATTTTATCCAGTTCTGGGAGATGGATGGAATACCATTCTCTCAGTCGTTCTGCTAACTTACTGGTGGTCTCGTCCAGTTCATCCAGGGCGTTTATGGCCTGTATCAAAACCAGGTCTTCTGCTTCACTTGCCTCCTGCAGGCGGTCCCTGGTGATGTTCAGGGAAGTATCATGTATTAATTCCTTTAATTCTTCCTCTGTTTCGATAAAATCAGTTTGAATTAAAATATCAGCCAGGTAGGTTCTAACATATTCCCCGGCTTTGTTCGGTGTTTGGAATTTAAATTTAGAGGAATCTTTAAGGCTTTCATATTTGGAAGGGGAAATTTCCGTCTCTACAACAACTTCATCATGGTTTTTAACCAGTCTCTTGAGCAGAGATTTTTCCTCTCTTACCAAATTACCTTCCAGTAGTTCGGTAAGCCTTAGGGTTATCTTGCTCTTTGGGAAAAGTTCATAATCTAAGAGGGCACAATTTTCATCAAGGGCAATAAAACCCGTGAAACACCAGGTAATATAACACTTCATACCAATAAGTCTATACTGATATCAATTTAATATTTTCTGGGTCTGGTCCATATGCTTGAAACTGAGATATGCAAAATTAAGATGAAAAACCCCACCATGCTGGCGGCAGGGATCATGGGCAGCACCGCTGCATCCCTTAACTGGGCCGCCAGGAGCGGTGCCGGGGCAGTGGTAACTAAATCCTTCAGCATGGAACCTAATCCAGGATATGCCAATCCAACCACCGTGGAAGTCACCGGTGGATTTATAAATGCCATAGGACTCTCCAACCCAGGAGTAGAACTATTTAAAACCGAGTTAGAGAAGTTGGAAGGCCTGGTACCCGCAGTGGCGTCTATCTATGGAGCGAATCCACAGGAATTCCAGAACGTCGCATCCCAGATAGAGGGAATGGTGGATATGATAGAGCTCAACGTATCATGCCCCCATGCATCAGGCGGATGCGGCGCATCAATAGGCCAGGACCCCGACGCAACGGGGCAGATAGTTAAAGCAGTTAAACAGGCGGTCAAAACCCCAGTTGCAGTTAAACTAACCCCAAACGTAACTGATATAGTTGAAATAGCAGAAGCCACCCAGAAAGCCGGCTGTGATGCCATCACCCTTATTAACTCGGTGGGCCCGGGCATGCGTATAGACCTGGAGACAGCCCAGCCCATACTACACAATAAATTCGGCGGCTTATCAGGACCAGCCATAAAACCAATAGCACTTAGATGTGTCTACGATGTATATGAAGCTGTAGACGTACCCATAATGGGTGTGGGTGGAATCAGGGATTATAAAGATGCAGTTGAATTCTTATACGCCGGTGCAAGCTCTGTGCAAATTGGAACAGCCGTGTACTATGAGGGTATGGACGTATTTGAGAAGATTTGTACTGGACTTGAAAATTTTATGAACAGGAAGGGCTATGATAAGGTATCAGAGATGGTTGGTAAGGCCCATGAAATCTAATTAAATTATTGATGGGAATTATATTTATAATAGGAATTAAAACATGAACGTTCCAAAAATCGTAGAGATAAAGGACATAATAAAGGAAACACCCACAGTTAAAACCTTCATTTTTGACTGGGAGGTTACAGAAGAGACACCCGGCCAGTTCATGATGGTATGGAATTTTCATGACGAAAAACCCATGTCTCTATCCCTGATTGATCCAGTAAAGGGTGAAATCGGGTTCACCATCAGAAAGGTGGGTAAATTCACCGAGGCAATCCACGAACTTGGGGTAGGAGCTCAGCTCGGATTGAGAGGGCCCTACGGCCGAGGCTTTGAAATTGCAGGCTCACACGTCCTGGCAGTTGGTGGGGGTGTGGGAATGGCCCCACTGGCAGCATTTGCCGAGGAAGCATCCCGGAAAGGTGTGGATGTGGATC